>Ga0307981_1000274_pt1 | contig 55448 bp, 39 predicted proteins | sample OrgLakmetagen987_FD_201849 | JGI IMG/M metagenome (GOLD analysis project Ga0307981, IMG submission 201849) | Saline water microbial communities from Organic Lake, Antarctica - #987 | ecosystem: Environmental > Aquatic > Non-marine Saline and Alkaline > Saline | place: Antarctica: Organic Lake... | reverse complement strand
CGTAACCGCTTCAGCTTTTACTCCATCATCCAGGATCCCGGGGGCATTCACCAGAATAACACAACAGGAAAACAACAATAAACTATCATCTTCTCAGCCTGTTTCCGACAGGGCAATTACTCAGCTTGCATTCGGGAGGGATGAAGATCAGGTGAAAGTTAAGGGGTTCGCAAACGTTGATGCTGCGACTCTAACTGCACTTGGTTTTGGGGCTATCGCTTTCAACTTTCTCGTTTTGGGGAATATGGGAGACATGGGCATTGGCGGACTTGTTGCGAGATTCATAAACACGTTCATGTAAACTATCACATTCCAAAAATAGGGCGGAACTGATCCATGTCAAAATTGACAAGGGGAGGCATATACTTAAATCTGTACTTAGTATCATTATGAATAAAATTAGAATTTAAATTTCTTGCCCAAGTCATCATTCTCATCGTCATCATCCATGTCAGCTTGTTTCCTCTTTCCTGCATCAGTCAAAGGAGCCTTTGACAAGACGCTCTCTGCACCCTCTGGAATCTTGGCGCCAGGTACAACATATGCAACATCAGACGCAAAGACGGCACCAGATTGTTTTTCTTTATCGGCAGAAGTTTGGTGAAGAACGGTATATAGCTGTTTCGAGGGTGCGGGTGTTGTATCTCCATCTGGTTTACGCAGGTCGACAGCAGAAGCAGGTAAGGAACTTTCCATCCCTTCTTTACTTTCTTCTCCAGCTTCTTCGTTTTCTTCGCCCTCTTCATCTGAAGATTCAACCATTGAGTCATCATCAGAAGATTCATCCTCACTGGATGATTCTTCATCATCTGTTTCATTGCCCATTGGTAGAGCTCCCCACGGTTTCTTTCCTAGTGTCTTGCCATCACTTGTTACAACTGCTCCAGAAGCAGCATCAAAATCCCAATTGGACGTTGAAGACGTGCCCGCATTTCCGGGGGGGTCGAAAGGATTGCCTCCAAATAGTGGACGTCCCATTGGATCAACCGATGGTTTTCCCCATCCATTCAGATGATAACCATATGAACACCCTGCTGGGAGCGGGGCATTCAAACCTGGAATTTTGAGATGTGTGTAAGAAGGAGGAGGACCATACCTTTGCATATTGATCAACCAAGTTGGCGGGCTGTTCTCTGCGGTCATGCCAAGGGCATCTCTCAAACGTTCGCTCAATGGTCCACCTACTTCGACATCACTCGACTTTTGTGTTTCAAACTCTTTCCCCTCATAGTAGAGATCGCCAAATCCAGTCAATTTCTCTTGGATTGACGCTTTATTTTGATGTTTAAAGAATGCATCGTATAAGGTGCGGTAATCAACGTCAAGTGCTCCCATCTTTGGTGCGACTCTGGACCTATTTTTGCGCTTCGCATTCATCCCTCCTTCATCTTCGTCAATTGCATTTCTCACTTCAGAGATTCCTGTTTTTGCAATGAAATCAGGTAGTTGAAATGGTCCTTTTTCGATACCTCTCTAAAAGCGAAGGAAATGAGTGAAGCGAAAGAATTTGAATGGCTAATAATTCGGAAATGGGAATGAACAAGATCTGCTCACCTTTCCTTGCAAGTATTTCCTTTTTCTGCCCCAGTGCCTGGGAACGGGTACGGTGGAAGTTACGGATTTCAAAAACAAGAGAAAGTCTGGATCCTTGCTGGTCACATCATGAGCTTCAACTAGATCAGCCCTATCGACACGGTTTTTCAATTCAGCTACAGTCGGCCTGATCAATTCTCGTAGCTTTCTGTTGGAGAGGGCGGAATCATCTTCCGGATCATCTGGTTCTATTTCCTGGCTAGTCGTTTTTTCTTCGTTCTCAGCGGCATCCTTCTCGTCGTCGGATACCATGGCAGCTGTACGAGCTTGGAAACGGCGAAGGACGGCTGAAATACTGTTATCCTCGGGATCCGCTGATTCATCTCCTTGTGCAGGGTCATTGTAATTATTGCCATCGCTTGCTGGTAAAAATGGTGCTGCTACATATTCAATATCGTCTGCATTAGATTTTAACTGGCCTGCTCCTTTGGCAGCTTCCTTTTCAGCTTCCAGGCGCTTTCGTTCTTCTTCTTTTGCTCGCTTCTTTCTCTCACGTTTCTGTCTATTCCGCTCAGCTGTTGTTAAACCCATTTTTGTTCTTCGGTAGATCAGAGACTTGCCAATGTTTGTAAGTGTTGGTCAAGTAGACAAGGTATCGGAATGTGGTGGTGTGGTGTGTGGTGGTGTCGAGGCTTGTCGAGGGGGGTTGTTTGATTTCAGTGCTTTTCTCATCATTAACAGTAGTATCCTGCCGTTATCATATTTTCTTCCCGACGCATGACAGAGCGAAAGTACGAAGGACTGACAGATTAAAGATTATGACCTCTATCTATCATCTTCATCTATCTACTCATCCAAAATGGAAAATGGAGTGAGTTTTGTTTACCTCCAGTTACACCTCCTGTCTGTCCCTTCATGATAAATATAATAACCGAGCAAAAGATGAAAATGAATTTCCGGAAACTTGTAGGTATTAAACTAGATACAGCATACAGCGTAGGTACTACACTACTAGATACAGGAGTAACAAAATAGATACACTGGTAGTAGTATTGTAGCTGGACATTAATATACAATTGTTCGCCTGTAGAAGGTCTAAATCTTCTCTATGAATAAACAACTAATAGTCTCCCTATTTCATTTCTTCCTTTGGAGAAGAGAATGGAACTATGTACCACCCACCCAACTAAATATTTTTGAGAGATTACCCCACAATTCAATATTTTCTTTCAGAAAGCCCAATCCCCTCAGTATACCACCAGGTGAATGGATTTGTGCGTTTCAGTTATGATCAAAGACGCATCTTCCGATATTTCTTCCCTTGATCTTCATAGATTGTTTCTGTGATTATGGAAACGTGTGAACTTTTCAACGGACATTCTAACTACAGTAAAACATAATCAGTGATCAGTAATTTTGTTTTTCAAACCACCTCCCGCCGCTACCAGCAGTGTTCAAGTGACATGTTGATGTGCATCTCATTTTTACACAAATTGAAAATGACCCTTTTTGGAGCTTTTTGGGTGGGCTGTAAACTGCTGTAAATGAATACTCCGACAAAATGTCTCGCACTTTACGAAGGGCATTTCTAAAAAATCATGATTCAACGCTCGTTTCAACGCTTCAACCAAGCGATTTCAACGGCATAAGGCATCATAAACCAGCGTGAAGCAAAACACGACTAGACTAATATAGCCTAAAAGCGAGAGATAATAGTGTGAACAGTAGATAACATTTATATTTCACGAACTGCAGCCATCATAAAATCATCTAAAGACTCTAAAGTAACTACTACCTATCTTTCAACATTACGCACCATCAATCATGAAATCACTTTCGGTTATCATCCTCATAGTTACTCTCGCTGCAACTGTTATTGCCAACGAACAGGGAAAAACAACGATCAGGAGAAGAACTAGGGTTCTTCATCCTCATACGGAGGCTACCAAGGCTTCCGAGGCACCCAAGTCTTCCAAGTCTCCAAAATCAGTCAAGTCTTCAAAGGAACCAAAGGCAGCTAAGTCTTCCAAAACGCCGAAGTCCATGAAGTCAACGAAAGCTCCTGAATTGTCAACCAAGGCACCCAAGTCAACTAAGTCAACCAAGGCCCCTAAGGAGACCAAGTCAAGCAAGGCACCCAAGGCAACCAAGGCCCCTAAGGAGACTACTAAGGCGCCTAAATCAACCAAAGTAAAGTCGACCAAGGCTCCTACTGTTACTAAGGCGCCTAAATCAACCAAAGTAAAGTCGACCAAGGCTCCTACTGCTCCTAAGGGAGGAGCAGCACCAATTACAAGCGGAGCTGTCAGTATGGTATCGTCCGCAGTAGCTGCATCAGCAGTTGCTCTTGTTGTTGGTTTCGCTCTCTAAAAAATTTAGTGAATGAAGTATATGTTTTGTGGTGTATCTCTAATGTTTTTTAAGTTGAAGAATAAAGTGTATTGTAATTCTTTCTACTTAAATGACTTTTACCCTTTTTTACTCATAACTTTCTTTTTAATGGTCTTCGTTCGACTTTGAATTAATTAGACTCTTTAATAGTCAAGAGCCGAGTATTCAAGGTAGAAATTGCTTATTAAGTAATGTGTAGATGGCTTTGATTCGGGAGTTGGAACTGTTGGATATGATCTGAAAGAAGATAAATTGGAAGGAGTATTCGATATTCTCAACGCTCAGGAGTGTTAATTGAATTAATAACTGTTTGAAATATGTTCACTGTTTTGTTATATCCATCTGTAAGGTACTCGACTCCTATGACCCATGCATCAAAGAAATATAAAGACTACTGAAAATTGTTTGAGGTAATAACAAACTTTAAAGATCTTTTAATCTACCAATTCACAATTTGATTGGCGTACAAAAACATAAATAACCATTTAAGGTTCACTGGATTTTGATTCAAAAGCAGAATCAAATTAAAGTGCGAAACCAACAACAAGAGCAACTGCTGATGCAGCTGCTGCGGACGATGCCATACTGACAGCTCCACTTGTAATTGGTGTTGCTCCTCCCTTAGGAGCAGTAGGAGCCTTGGTTGATTTAGGCGCCTTAGTAGTCTCCTTAGAGGATTTGGGTGCCTTAGTAGTCGTCTTAGGGGATTTGGGTGCCTTAGTAGTCTCCTTAGGGGCCTTGGTTGCCTTGGGTGCCTTGCTTGACTTGGTCTCCTTAGGGGCCTTGGTTGACTTAGTTGACTTGGGTGCCTTGGTTGACAATTCAGGAGCTTTCGTTGACTTCATGGACTTTGGCGATTTGGTAGACTTTCCTTCCTTTGGTTCCTTTGTAGACTTGACTGATTTTGGAGACTTGGAAGACTTGGGTGTCTTGGTAGACAGTGCCCTGGTTGATATTTTTTGAGGAGCCTGCAAAACTCTGGTTCGGCGACGCACTTGTGTGTTACTTTCAGCAGCAACGGAAGCAATAAGAAGGAGTGAGATGACAGAAAAAGACTTCATTATGTGCTATTTTCGTTAATGAAGTTCAACGTTGATGATGTAGAAGTAAAAAGGGATTGTGAGACAGAGTTGTGTTGCAAATTAATAGCACTCGGGAAAACAAAGCGTTAAGAACAAAAAATTGTGTTTTCACAATACTCAACGCTAAGGTTATTTCTATCGATTTCAGGGATATTTCTGAGAAATATTATGGCCCCTTGCGTTGAAATTCCAAAAATTAACCCTCATCCCTCTTCTATTCCAAACTTAGCTATTTTAATTATTGTTGTCATGCGTTGTTGTGTCAGAAATTTCATTGACATCATGATAATTATAAAATGAACCAGTCGCCAGCGCCAGCAGCAGTCGCAGGAGGAGGGTTAATGAATTATATAACTGAATCACCTAACACGGATAGTAGGAACAAACAGAATGAAATTCATGTGTGATGGCGTCTTAGTTGTACTCCGTCAATCTTCATTGAAATTGACTCCAACTTTTAAAATGCATAAGTAACGGCAGAGGTAGTAATTACTGTACTTGTTTTGTAAAATGCTGTTACCAACATTAATATATTCTAATTTCTGGCTAAGGGTTCAGAACACTCTTCAAGCTATTCTTCAGCGCCTCCCTCTGCTCGTTTGTCATTGAAAACATCGCTCGGGAAATGCCCTCAACAATTCCAGCAATTCCAATTTGTGAAGTGTTCCCTCCTGCTGACATTGCAGAAAATACTTCATCAGACACATGTTTCCTGGCTAGATCAGCCACTCTGACTTCAAGTTGCTGATTATTCTCTCCCATCCAAGAAAGTATTCTTTTGTCGTCATTCCAAGATTTTAATGAGGAGCCATCCGAAGTTAGGTACCAATCTCTTATCATTGAACTCGCCTCTATAGCACTCATTGCCTTTATGCCCCTGCCAACATTTCCAGCGTCCATCATTTTCTTCCTTAGATCAAATTCTGCAAGTTTCCTCCTTAATCTCCAGAAGAAATAGCTGCGAGAATTCTCCCATTCAACCTCTTTTTCAATTACCCCAACTGCCTTCATGCGTCCTGGTGTATCGTGAAGCTCACAAAACTGGACAGCAATTTGAGCATAAACTGGAAGTAGACTCTTCTCTCTGTTGGTGATACATTTTTTAATATCTTCGCTCTGGGCATCGCTCACAAATTCTAATGTGGCATATAGATCAACAAGTTTCTCGTCGACTCTACGCATTGTCTTTAGAAGATCCTTCTCGCGGTATTTCACGGCAGCAGCGCCATTTGCTTCGAGGACTCCGCCTCTAGCGCTACCAGTAGTTGCATACATTTCCATAACAGATGAATTAATAGAGGCGTCCAATACCACCCAAGCTCCTCCACGAATTTCGGCATGAGGTGGAATAAATACAAACACTGGCTGCTCGTAAGAGACAAAGCCATCAACAATAAGTGCTCCATATTTCAGAACTTCATCAAACATATCCCTTTGTCCGCCACTGAATCCTCTCCAATTTGCAAAGATCATGAGAGGTAAATCTTCAGTCTTGAAGTCATTGATGGCTTGAGCTGTTTTATAGGCACTGTTAGGGAACCAGACACCGCCAGCTTCTTGTTTTACGGATTCTGATGCCTGAAGGTCGGCAGGGTCCGCTGGCTTGATTGCTTCGGCAGTTCTGTTTTCAGTGGCAATGACGCCCATTGGGATTCCTCCCAAGCGTGCACGGCCTACTACAACAGACTTGGCCCACCCAGCCAATGTTTCAACGAAACTTCCCTTATCAAAGAACCCACTAAGCAAGTTTCCATTATCATCCTCGGTTCCCGTCATTAGGAAACGTGGATCATACGGAGTCCCAGGAGAGGGGACAAATCCAACTTTGCGCTCGATTTCGTCAATTCCAGAAAGATCTGAAATAGGTAGTAAACCTCCACGAACTGATGGGACAAATGAAAGCCACTGCAGGGCAGATTCGATGGCATGTAAATGATCAGGGGATGTTAAGTGGGAAATTCCATTCGAGTACATGATGCCAGGGCCTCCTAGCTGATCATTTGTTGAATACACATCGACACCCATAAGTTTGTTCAATGCTTGATATCCGGTCAAAATAATTGGGGACGAGGTCGTTTTTTGAATTGTTCTCTGCCCTAGGCGAACAAGGTATGCTCCAATACCAACAGTTCTTTACCGATTCAAAAATGTTAGTGAAAAAATTATTTAGAACAAATCCACCAAAAAAGTAAACATAATTACCTTCCAAGAACAAGAGTCATTGTAAAAATTTCCTTGTATGCAACGCTGGTTTCGCCAGCAATCAGACCAGAACCTTTTAAGTTCTCTACTCCAAGATCAGGCTCCGCTCCAATGATATCTGTAATTTTGTAGACTTGTTCTCCATTTAAATCCGCTGGCTCAACAAGAATATGATTATTGTGCTGAAATTTGGTTTCATATTCTGCCTTTGTTATGTATAAAAAGTCGAAACCGTTCTCGGGCTTAGCAGGATCTTTGAACGCAATCTTGAACATTTTCTTCACACTCTCAGCGAGACCAATTCTCGCTCCAGAATTTGCAGCAACATAAAGCCGAGGAAGACGATTATTTCTAGCAAATTCAGAAGCAAGCTTGAACACCACATCTTCTTTGGTTCCAAAACTTCCTGCTTTGAAAGTGATGTCGTTTGCGATGAGAACAACTTGACGACCCTGTAAAGAAGAGAATGGTGAGCATCAGGTTAACTTTTGAACAAGGTTTGTGAAAATGGGACATTTACCTCGGGATATTCGACAGTCTTCAACGTCATCAGCCAAGCTACCATACCAACATCATTAAAGCCTGCCTTGCGTTGTGTTTGGGAAAGAGCAAGATCACCATCCAAATAATGTTGCATGGTCCAGGATTTTTGGTCATTATTCTTATGCCGAACAACGAGCTCGGAAGTATACATCACCATTGAAGGACGAGAAGCTGCACGAATTCCTCCTTCGATCCCTCCCTTCTTGGCGGCAGATTCCCACTGCTTCTCGACTGCTGCGTCAAAAAGTGCTGGTAGATCGTAACAATATAGAGAATCAGATGCTCGTAGAGCTGCCTTCCGCTGATTGTCAAAAGGCCTAGTCAAAGGATAAGGAGCAGTTATCTTCATTCCTTCCCAAGAGCTATCTCCACTAGATGAGAGACTTGCCTTTGTACCTCCAATGAGTTTAAAGATGGGTGCGGTGCTAGATGGATCCATAGCTTCGACATACGTATTCATTACTTGTACATAGCCAGTTGGGTTACTCGCAACCATTCTCAGAGCAATAGGAGGAGAATCAGAAGTAAGGCTGCAAATGAGTTTGGTCTCTACTTCGCCAAGCCCAAGTGCTGCGATTCTGTCACCATGACGTCTCAAAATAGTGACAGTAGTTTGCTCCACGGTGACAGGATCCAGAATAATTTTCTCGTAGTCACTAACCAAATTTAGAAAGAGATGGTTGTCTACGCTATAGCCGTTTTCGTGGACTGCAATATCTAATGCGTTCAGAGCATCCACGAGCATTTTTTCTAAGTTTGTAGCAGAAAACTCTGAGATGAATCCCACAGCTCTGACAAAAATCCTGGGTTTCGGATTAGCCTTCTTATCAGCTTCAAGAGCTTTCCCCCGGGGAGTAGCCTTGTACAAATGCACATAAGCGGTTTGCGTCTGCTGTGAATCGAGCAACTTCACAGAAAAGTTGGTGGATAAACGGTTCAAGTCAAGCAAGCAGGCATATCCTGGCTCGATATTACGGAAAAGGCTGTCTTCGTTGAAGCCAAGTTGGGCTCTATATGTCAATATGGATGGCAGGGTAAATTCTTCAATGACATCTCCTTGACATTTATTGAAGACAAAAGAAACACGCCTAATATCGGCATCTTCTAAATCCGACCGACAATTTTCTAGGAGCCCTCGCAACTTCTTTGAAAGTACGCTCATCGACTCTTGAGAACTCTTAATCTTCTCTTCAAGCACGACTACATAGAGGATATTGATTGGGCCTGCAGAGCATTTAGCTCCAACTCCTGTGAATTGTGGAAATGATTCAAAGCACCCTCGCAAAAATGCTGAATTTTCAATATCATCAACACATGAGGCAAGTTTGCAAACTGCAACCCTTGAAGTCATTGAAGGTACTTGATTGGGAGAGTTACCCTCTGTATTCGCAAGTTCGTGCAGAGATCCAGAACGGCTGATGGCACGACTCAAATCTGTCATGCTTGTTACTGGAGTAGATGAACTGAACACTCTTTCAGAAGCTTTCGCAATAAAAGTAAAACTAAGGCGCAAGTCGGTAGTGTCTCTTGAAAAATCCTTTAGTGTCTGGGCATTGTACAGCTTTCGGAAGTAGAGTTCTGCAAAAGCTAATTTCTCACTGTTGTCATTGGCAGTGGAGAGCAATGGATATAGCACATCAGCCATGGGAATGCATTCGTCGACAAGACTCGTAACAGACGGAGGCGCTGCAGTATTCTCTGCATGGTATGATACGCCTAAATCTTTCGCTGCGCCAGCTATGCGCGCCTTTCTTATCTCAATACTTGGCAAGCTCTCCTGTAATAATAACTTTCGAGCTCTTAAAGCGACACTTGAATACTGAATGCCACCCATCGAACCAATTTCTGACAAACATGGCGAGGCATCTCCAAGATTTTGTGCACCAGCAACAATAGATTTTGAGGATGCATCACTGTTCTCAGCCCGAAATGCATCGGCAATAGTATCAATGATTTTTCCAACGATATTCGAAGACAACTTTAGTCCAGCATGAGCGCGACAAACTTCAAGCACGTGTTCTACGTTATCGGCATTGGCTTTTCTGAGAATATCAACAATATCAGCGTAAGATTTTCCATCACAAAACCAGCGCTCGACTTCGGTCCAGTTTCGAAGGATATGAAGGAATCCTTGTAAAGCTCTCTCAGATCCAATCACACTGCTGTCATTGGAGCAAGTATAAGGTGCTGTTGTTTCGATTAAAGGTGTCACCAGCGCATTAAATGTCGATTTTTCGGAGGGGTCTAAAATTGTGTTACTGAAATCATTGATTATTTTGCAGAATTCTTGCGCCGGGAACCTATCAGAGAAAGAATATACAGGGTGAGTATAACAAAACTAATTATGGTTTCTATTCACGAACATTTGGTACTTACTGTTTGTTGTTGCCAGAAGCTGTCTTGGATTCAGAGACAACTGACTTCAGTTTTCCGAAAAGCTTCAAGTCCAGGCGACCGCTCAGCACAGAAAGAGGTTCTTCAATTTCATACACTGGAAGAAGTGGATTAGTTACTGATTCGAGGAGGTCGTTAAAGGCAAACATCAGGTTTTCATTGCTCACAATGTAACCTGCCATTCCACTCTGCAATGATTTAAACGCATTTCTCAACAAGAGATGGGGCCTGTTCTTGCTATTCTTACTCGATCCCTGACCAAAACCTACGACGTCAAGATCACCCTCAAACAATATCGTTGTTGCAACATTGTCAGGACAATCGAGCTCAAGACTCCCAATAAGATCACCAGGACTCAAAGCCGCCCCTTCGTTATTCTGCCATGAAATAATTCCCGCTTCGGTAACTTTGAAGGGCATAAACATTTTCATCACCTCAATTTCGCAGTACGCGTCTCCCTTGTTCAAATGAGCACCATCTTCGACAAGTTTTTTCACGAGTTTTCCAGCGACATCAGTTCTCAAATACGTTGGATCGTAGTCTGGGGAAAATGATACAGTTACACCTCCAATAGTTATTCTCATTCCTGATGCTGCATCGCCACGGCTTGTTATGTATGCTACTAAGCTCTTTCCTCCGATTTCAGTGAGAAAACCACCATCACTGAGTCTCCGAATATTGGCACTGACGTACTTGTCTGGGCATCCAGAAACAGATACAGTGAAGCGATTAGGACTATTTCTTCTACAGCAAAGCTCATACTTCACTCCATCCAAAATCAATTCAACATCTCGTTCCATTGATAGAAGAGATTGAGACGGTAATTGACCTTTCTTGAGTGAAGTACGAAATTGCTCTTCGTCAGAAGTGCAAACATCGAAGGCAACGACAAGAGCTCCAATTACTGCTTTGACGTCGGCAGAAAGCGAGTTGAGCTTTGCACTGGAAGGCGATCGTTTCATCTCTTCCTTTAATCCAATACCATCCACATTCGCCTTTATGAGCCTGTCAAGCCACCCAGTATCAATATTATTTTCAACAAAATCATCAAATTCGATGAGTTTGGAAATGTAGTCTACTGTTGTGCTGATATCACCTCTAATTGATAATTCCTTGAGAGCGAGAACCATGTTCCGTCTTGCTTCTTCCCTATCATTTCCACTCGCAAAGAGATGACCAAATTGAGAATCCGCATATTCGTGAATAGATCCTGAACTGTCCATGCTAAAATAACCCCAGACATTTGGTGTAGAACGGAAATTAAGTTCTTGAATGCCTCCACTTGTTGGCTTGAATCCTGCTTCCGCATTCTCAGCTGTAATACGAACAGCCATGCAGTGGGCGTAAGCAGGGAGACGCTTCACCTTATCAAAGTCAATGACAGCGGACTCGCCGTACGAATCCTCGAAGCGATTCTGCCCATAAAGTTTGCGAATATCAGGAATATTGTAGAGCTTTATACCCATGGCTACTTGCAGCTGAGCAGCAGGTAGGTTCACCTTTGTGATCATTTCTGTGACTGGGTGCTCTACTTGCAATCTAGGGTTTAGCTCAAGAAAATAGAATTTTTGGTCAGGCTCAGAGTAAAGGTACTCGACTGTACCTGCGTTCGCGTATCCAACTGCTTTTGCAAGAGCCACCGCAGCCTTCTCCATTTGATCCCAAACATCAGGAGCAGCAGCGATAGGAGGACCTTCTTCGATAATCTTTTGGTGACGGCGCTGGACTGAACAATCACGACCATTCAAAGCAACTGCGTCTCCATACTCATCGGCCAAGAGCTGAACTTCTAAGTGACGTGAATTTGATGATAGCTTCATGATGAAGATTGGAGAACCAGGAACTTCACCACATACTTGTCTGTAGGCGTTGCCAACATCTTTAGAATTGTCAACCATACGGATACCCTTTCCTCCTCCTCCTTCAGAAGCTTTGATCATGATAGGAAACCCGATTCGTTTTGCCGCCTCGTTTGCTTCATCAGCTGTATTAATGGTTCCCTTTTGGTATGCTTCTTCAGGTAGACATCCGGTCTCCCTGTCGTAGTTAGCAATAATGCCGTCGCCATTCCAACCGATGCAAGGAACGCCAGCTGTCTGAGCAATAATAGTACTTCCAATCTTATCTCCGAGCGCTCTCATTGGTGGTCCTGATGGTCCAATAAATTTGATAGGAGGATTGGATTTTGCCAAACTGTCTGGAAGCACGGGATTTTCACTAGCGTGTCCCCATCCTGCCCATACAGCATGAACGCCATGGAGGCGAGCGAGTTCCACGATAAGAGTTACGTTGGCGTAGTTGTGATTATTTGATCCACCTGGTACATCCACAATGACGTCTGCCATTCTAATATACTCTGCGTTTGCTCTGTTTAGATCATAGCAATAATTTTTAGAATTTGGTCCAAACTACCATTCGAATACATGTATTGCATATTCTACATCTGCCGGCTTTCTTACCTTAAATCCTCAGGGGTGGCCATCACAACAAACTGAATAGCTCTTTCATCCCCAAAAACCTCATACGCCCAACGGCGAACTGAGCGAATACATTTAACTGCTGCAACACCATTGTTCGCAATTAGTACTTTCTCGATAACATGAGCCTTTTCCCCTCCAAGTTCCTTCACATACGAAGAAACATTTGCAAATCTTCTGTGGTTCTTTGACGGGTTTGAAAAGGCTCCCTCTACCATGAGATTGTCCTATTTAAAATGGATTAAACAAATGGTATCAGGAATAGTTTTAATTCGTTTTGAGAAGTATTGACCTTCTGAAATTAGTGCAATGCGTTCGAGGATAGAATTGGTGACACCAAATCCACACAACTTCAAACTTCAAACTGGCAGAAACTTGACTTTTCCAAAAAATCTCTCATTTTTAAAAGCGCTATTAAACTTACTTCTAGATTCTCAAGCTCCTAACTTTAAGTTCGCAAGGGTCTAATTCGTTGAAGCGAGGTGATTGCAAAATTGAATGAGATTGATTTCAGCAGGCGTCTTGGCACAAACTAGATTTTTTAACCACTACTTTTTACTGCAGGAGATCTTTTGCTTTTTATGACGTATCTGGTAGGACGTCAAATTGTAGAAGGGGTCATGATGGTTTCAGCCCCCCTCATTCAGTAGATGACGTAAACGTGACAATTTTTAAAATACACTATTTCATCATACGCGCCATAAATCTGAAAAATCAGACCGCGCCATCCAACAAAAAGGCGTCACGCGAGCACAAAGCACAACGCACAACCAACAACCACGACAACAGTTCGTAGCAGTAGTATTTGTAGTTGCCAATAACCCCCATCCACCCACTCATTCATTCGCTCCCTTCTGCTGCACCGTGTTTTATTGACAAAAAATCATCAGTCTTCAATCAGCTAGACGATGTCTGTTTGTCTACTCGTATTCATGGCGTTGGCCGTGGCATTTCACATCCCCAATGTTTCTGCTTTTTCAGTTTGGAATACGCGTTTGCTGAACAGGAAAACTGCTGATACTCATCAACGTTTAAAAGCTAGCACAGAAATTTGTCCCGACAAGAAAATTGTTCACATTGAAGCAATTGGATGTGCAGGATTGACAGAAGAAGAATTACCAATTGCACTGTCTGCGGCAGCCAAAGCACTGCATGGTACCTTTGGTATCGAATTCATGGCTGACAATGTGTATAATGATTGCAATCCGGCTGTTCCAGAATCTGTTCCAGGAGCTACAGGACGAGTGATTCTCTTAAGCTTGAACAACGTCGCAGACGACTGGGCATTGGACGATGAGAGATTAGAGCCCTTTAAGAACGCAATATCACAACAGATTGATGCGCTCGTTGGTAACGGGTTGCATCAGCCAATACTGATTTCTGTGCAACCTTCATTTCGAAATAAACATGCGGAAATCAAAGTATTTTCAGACATTTTGGCTGGAATTGTAGAACGCGAAGTGCTCTCGTATGGATTGCGATGTCCTATGGTGGTGAATTCGAAAGCAGATGCATACACCACACCAAAAGAACGGGTTGAAATTGATGGAGCAATGGTTCCTGACCCGTATACTGACGAGGAACATTTTGATACATCGAGCGTCTTGGTATTTGACAACTTTGTAGATAGCGAATTAAGAGAGAGATTACTTGATGTTATCAATAAGAGAAATGGGGATGGTGCAAGGTGGGATGATAAAACTCTTGGCCCAGACCCAAAGCGTTGGATAAGAGGAGGTGAGGAATCTAACAGTTTATGCGAACAAAAATTCTATTCCACAATTTGAACACTAATATTTGACATCCCAGGGCTGCTTGACATTCCTGATGAAGAAGTGACTCAGACTCATTGTTGGGGTTTAACAGATGAAGCTATTGAAGAACTTTGTTTCGAAGAACATCCTGCAATTATCGAAGCCGAGCAAATTATTTCAAACGTGTTCGCAGACTTCGATGTATGCAGGCTTCCAGAAGCCATTTTAGGCCCATGTATCTCACCGCTTACTGCGAATGCGCCAACACATGGAGATTCCTTTTCAAATCATATTGATGCAGATCCTAATCAAGCGCCTCCTTGTAAGTGTTACTGTGTTCATGTCTAAACATTGGATTATATTGATTTCCAGATTGATCTAAACCAATCTATCACATTTTCTTTAGCACCTTGGACTGATATTTATGGAAGATACTTCAATAGATCCCATGGGAAACCGCGTTTTGTTAGTTGTTTACTGTATTTAAATGATGAGTGGAGTGAAGAATTAGGTGCACCAACTCAGTTCTATGACCCCCCAACGGGTGAAACGTATCAAGTATTTCCCTCTCCTGGAACATGTGTCATGATGGATGCAGATGTGACACATACAGTGGTGTCTCCGAATAAATCCGCTGGGTTGTGTCCCAGATATAGCCTGGTTTGGAAACTAATACTTCACCCAAAGAAGAATAAACAGAGCATGAAACTGTTCCCAGACTGTGAACCTTTATTAATTGGCAGCGCAAACAGAAAAATATAATAATGACGATAGCGATAGAAACAGCCTATATACATTATAGAGTTTTCTACAATGATGCCTTGAATTATTCGTCCACTAACAATCCAGGTATTATCAGACAGATGTATGCAACTGCTGTTGCAATAGGGGCTTTGGCAGAAGCAATGAGTACGGCTAAAGAGGTACCGCTGCTCGAAAATTTGAGAATTGACAATTGCCTGGCCATAGAATCATCATTCGCTTCACTCGATTGATCTTGATCGTCATCGTCACTTTGATTGACCCACCACGGATCATCTAGCATTGCCCGTCTATCAATATCCTGTAATGCCGAAGACAATGACACAATTGAGGAACCGTTTCCTGTATCTTCATTTTGTAACGCAAGAGAAGACAGAGCTGAACTTCGCATGTGACTTTGTAGATCCCCGGGTAACCAGGTAAGGCTAAGACTGGAATCTAAAGCCATCGCGTCAGTTTTCTTTTCCCTGCGGAATAAATCCATTAAAGTTTTCTTTGATTTCGATACAGACTTTGGGACTAAGTGGTCCAATCCTCCTGACTCATCACTTGTGTCAAACTTTGCATATCCAGTGAGCAAGTCCATTCCTTCTTGACGATCTGCATCCAAAAAGTTATTAAGGTAAAATCGAGTCATTGAATTGACGCCGTCGTCTAGTGCGCCTTTCTTAGTTCGCTTCCCAGTTCTCGTATAATCCCCTTTTAAGGCAGGGGTTCCAGCGTACAGACGAGATATCGCATCTGCATTATCAGCCCACAAGAGGCGATGGGCATGTTCACCCGTATTCCAAGGTAATGTGAGCATTTTCCTCTTGTAGGCAACGTTGTACCCAAGAGGAAGTTTTCTCTTTGTTGTTGTCTTGAGGCCGAATCTATCACAGAACTGCTGATACAGAATGTATCTCCCAAACATGCTTTGAACTACGTTAGTCCTATCGAGGCAATCCATACAATTAGTTCTGACGACTCCATTCTGTAGACCCAATATCTCCCACGAAGACGTTTTAGCGTCAGGTATTGTACAAAAGTAACCGTGGCTATCCAAGCATGGACGAACGTCGTCCAATAGATATTTAATCCTGTCCCACCTTCCTTTCTTACATTCTGCATGGAAGTCGAACCAAATATTCGATACAGAGCTTGGATTCAACAATGAAGGTGTTTTGTCTTGTTTGGTGCACTTCTTGCCTTGATATGTTGTCAGAACAGCGTCTAATACTGCACCAAATGCTCTTCCAAGACGGCCTTGATCGCTGTGCTTGTCTATGAGATTGACAAATGCAAGAGTCACATTACCCTTTCGATTATCAGCAAAACTACTGTACAAAGATAATTGATCAACAAGGTGGTTTCTCAATGCTCTCGCTTGAGATAACGGATTAGTTCCAATCATAACTCTTGGACGATAAGTCTTGATATCTGTGGGACTAGACCAACGGAGCGGAATCGATCCACGAGTTTGAACATGGGCGTAAAGTTCTTGTACACGAGGCATTACATCATCAGCAGTGTCATTTCGAACGATACAAATTTGTTCAGACTCGGCAAAATTAGCAACGTCTCCCCGACTATCAGCACCTCTTTTGGTAAATCTGGTCCCTGCTCTATATTTGGATCTGCGACTGATCACTAACTGATCGTATTTCACGGAGAATGCTGTCCCTGTAGTTGCATTTGGTGCTAGAGCAATATTCCTTTGAATCCCAACAAATGCAGATGTGACTGGTATTGTATAATCAAGAAGCAAATGACACGCTGGCGGTGACGTCCACGATACCGTGTCGTCATTAAGTTCCTCATAATATCGCAGAATTGGAACAACGCATTCTTCATTCCAGAAAAATCGATAGTCCGGTCTTTGAAAGATGCATTGACCCTTGTCGTTGCAAGTTTTATTGTCATTATTTTGCATTGTGGACCACCATGGTTTCAAGCTAATACTATAATCCTCATCCCCTTCATTGCCCTCTTGCTTATGACCATCTGCTAAATCTGTGGCACTAGCATTTGGTTGCAGCTTGATATCCTCGTCTACAGTTACTTCTTTTCCAGAATGAGTACTCTTGAGACTACTGAACCAATTCCATATCCAACTAGACATTGCATCGTCTTCTCTCATGTCGTTGTCACCAGTACTATCCAGAGATCCATTTACTGAATTGGAAGGCACCATGATTGAAAGAGACGAGTTCAGCACGTTGTCATTTGAACCAAGATCTTGGATTGTTTCATTCATCAATTCTGACGGCATTGGTACTTGTACTTGTTTCTCCACCTCAATCTCTGCCTCACATCCATCAGTACTAGCAACTACGTCTACTTCTACAGCTTCTTTTTCAGAATCAAATTGTTCGCGTTTGTGCCTCTCATTCCATTCGGCCCAGTGTACAAATGACCTTTGCAGTGTATGCGTCACGTCCTGCACTACTGGAATGTGAAATTCTCCACCGCTGCTAGGATCCTCATCTTCTCCTTGCCCTTGAGTAATAACGTCATCCACTTCAATAGGAGCCGTATAATAGAATTCATGCTCCTTTAGCGATTTCCTCAACACCCCAAACTGCCGTCTCTCTTCACTATTTTTATGCCTCTTCCTTCCATCTTGGTATGGTATTCTCACAATTTCCATTGACACAATTTTTCTAAGATTCATGAATGGCTTTGTCTGTATCGACGATGAAGGAGTCGAGGGGGGCGATGATGACGAGGTGTGAATACGATACATCTCCTGGCTATCAGTAATGAGTACGAGATGTGGACCAGATGGAAGCATGTAGATGCCATAGATTCCTTCCATTGGTATCCACTCATGCTCATCACTCTTCTGTGTCAGCGGTGTATTAGAGTTATCCACGAATTTTATATCAAGTTTGGGCTGCATTATCAAATGATCTCTGCCACGTCCTTGTTCTTGAACTAATTGTCCTTGATCGTTCGAGGTCACTGATAAAGATATTATTTTGTCATGTCGTGGAATGTATAGTTGAAGTTCACCGCGTTGCGTGAATCTAGCACACATTCTTCCTCTGATGGGATTCAAGGCTTTGGATTCTGAATCTTCCTGGCGCCTCAATATCGATCGGTTGCGTTTGTTGTGATGCCCTGCGCCAGTGATTTGCGTTCCTGGAGCAATCGTCATCGTTTTCGGTATAATGTCCCTAGTCAATGAAGAGGTTGTGCGTTGATTTTTCTGTTTTCTGGTTCTTTTTCTATCAGCATTAGCATCAGTATCATTCCTTCTTTTGTGTTTATGGTGCTGTGGTGAGGTTGTCTTTCGTTTAGCTTGGACATGGATGATTTGCGAGTGTATTAGTAAGTGAAGTAGGATCAAGATTGTCATTCCTGCATGATGGAGATTTCTCATATTCGTTCTTTTCGACAGAATAGAACAGAAACTTCTTGTATCAAGCAAGCAGCAAGCAATGAGTATTTCTAATATGTAATATGGCTTAGGCTTAGGGTTGTAAGTACACTGGACACAGGACGCAGTAGGCATTTTAGGAGAATGGATTGTTTGTTTTTGTTTTAAGTTTTGGTTGCGTTTGAAATCTCTCTTCCAAGTGGCATGGTAAGACATGATAGGTTATGACTTTGAGCTTGGATCTTTTACTACTCATCTTTTAGCTATTATAATATCTTAAGGCTATTAATGTCAGTCTGTCAGCCGTGCGTGCTCGCTTCCTAAATATTTCATATTTTTATGTGTCACAAAATACCTTCTTTTTTGCAACCATTTTGAATATCACTACCTTGAGTGCTAACACAATTACCAAATACACAATACAACAAAATACCATGATGGTCAAAGAGTCTGTATCGCAACGAAATCATATCCCATGGATAGTACGTGCAACAGTAATCCTTGCGCTGTTATCATGCCGTGCCAATGGATACAATGTTAATCCTCATCCGAGTCGACACCTTTCAACTACCAACGGCCCAACAGCAATGAACCGTAGATCCATGATATCCATCATTGGAGCAGCAGCCACAACCACCATATTTACGTTGTCGGCACCCAATGACGCTACAGCTGCAGGTATATCTACAAATCCAAACGAAGCAATAAAGAGCAAACCAGATATTGTGGAAATTCGCATTCAAGATTTCACAATATCCATCCCTGCGAGTTGGAAGGTAACCAGTAACACCAGCAGTAGCAAAAATACTAACAAACCCAATACCAGCAAAAGGAGCAACAATTCAAAAATATTTTCTGCCATTGATTTGCAAAGCGGGAGTGTCATGACCGTAGTGGAAGAACAGACCTGCAGTGCCCAGGAATATGCCCAATCTATCAACAGCTGTGACTTACCACTATCGCCTCTGAAACGCATTTTTTCTCAAGATACCATCGACAAGGACATTTCCAAATTGTTGATCCGCCATGATGATCGAGATAATACTGCGTTGCAGGGAACCACCAAATTAGATACCTACAATATAGATCGTGGTGCTAATGACAATCTGTTGGATTTGACTGTCACAACGACAATCCCAAGCGGTGGTACTTATCGTGATACGATGGGAATTGATCGTCCAAATATGGTAGAACGAAGAGTGAAGGCCAAGGCATTGGTAAAGAATGGTACAGCACAAATAGGTGCGGAAGATGGACAGACGTTGTTGGGAGGCGAGTCTACTCGTATCTTGACTCTGTGGCTAAGTGCGCCAATGGATGAATGGCAGAAGCCAGTGATGGGGACAAAACTGAATCAAATTTGGGATAGTATCACAATAAATTAAATGACAGTACCATGTGTCACTTGTTGAATTTGATTTATGTAGTTGTAGCACTCTATAATGTTCATCAAAAGAAACTCTGCAATTTATTGGAGTGGTAGTCAGGGCCCTCCAATGAGCTGATAATTCTTTCCGTCTTAATAGACATTGAACATGCCTTTCAAGAGATTAATAACATTTCTGACTAATATAGGGGTTGCAGTAGTACTACTGTTGTAAGAAGGTGCTGTGATACACTCCACATGCATTTTCTATTCTTTTATGTATTTGATAATATTCCTTTTGATAGATGATTCGTGAGTGTGAATAACCTGTAATATTAAGAGTGTTCCAATTTTCACACCGCAATCAATCTTCGTAGCAATCTCGTATCTCGTCGTCCATCGGCGGCCGGCGGCACATGGCACATGGCACATCATAACGATAACAACAAACACTCACTCTCTAGACACAAGACGCAAGACAGTTCTGATCCAATTCAATTCAATCCAATTCAATTGCTTCTAGAGATTCATCCATAGTATACTCATCCACCAGATACTATAGAGCATAAACTATAAGGAGAAGAAAGAGTTCATTCCCTCGACTCCATTCATCTGAAATTGAAATTGAAACCCTTATACACTACAAACGACACTACAGCCTGACAGACTGAATCAACTCTCTTTTTCCAAAATGAACCGCAACCACATGAATATGCAGATGGACAATTCTGACGATGATGCCTACTCCCAGGCATCGTCCACTTCGTCAATTGACCATCTAGACGAACCAACAACGTCCATCGACCCGCTCTTATCTTCCATTGACGACCTTGAAACACGCATCGTATCCGCACTCAACGAATTCAAACAACACCCTGGATCAAAAACGCCTTCCAGCAACCATCCTGATATACACTCTGAACTGAAAGCAATCCTTAGACCAGTATTGGAGATTGCTGCTCATACCGGACCAGTCACTGCAAGATCCAAATGGAGACAGGCATTTCGGTCTAGTTTAGACGTGGCGTTGGAAGAGATTCATCATCGCTTGAATGAAGAATTGGTCTTTCCCATCCTATTGGAATCCGTTCAGAGTGAACTCATACCCTCGAAAAGGGCGGCGGCATTGGGATTCTTTCATAATTTGCATTCGGAATATAAGCTGCCCGGGAGTTATTTGGATTATGAATTTTTGGAAAATGTGCAGGGAGCCAAGTACTCGGGGAGTTTATATGGATTGCAAGATAAATCAACAGTGGCGTCTAGAGCTATTTTGAAACAGCGGTTGGCACAAAAAGAGAAAAGATGTGCTTTGTTGTTGAGGTATTGGGTGGAAGGAAGTACGGCTTGTACGATACCCGGAGCGTTCACGGATGTCAGTGCAGATGGAGCAATTGCTTCCAGAGCGGTGATCTCTAGCAGTGCCGTGATTAGACCGGCGTTGAGACATGTGAGTGAAAAGATCAAGGGGGCGGATGATGCGGGTGCTTTGAGGTTATTTATTCCAGTCATGAGGATGATTGGTGGGGTCTTGAAGAGGCTCTTTGCTGTGAGTGGTGCAAATTTTGGTGGGGAGGACGGAGGGAAGAGCGTCGATGCTATCAAGAGTGCTTGTGTCAAATTTCTTGAGATTGTGGTTTTGTCATTCTCGAGTAGGTCCCAGCCTGGGACTGGCGGGAGACGAAGGCAGAATGTTTCATCAGAGGACTTTGCATTGGAGGATTTGCCAATGGGTCATCCTGTCATTACACGACAGGCTTTGGAAGAGATTGGAGAAGATGCATTTACTGTGTTGAGAGGATTGGCCATGATTGGAGGGCAAGTCAAGGTAGATGCTGGTGTTATTAGTGATGTGAGAACAAGTTTGGGTCTCAATGCTTCTGGTACGTCAATGCGTTTGTTTTAGTTTACGATAGCGGAGTATTGTTCATCATTCTCATTGTCTTTTTATCATATGGTTCTCGTCAGGACAAGGATCTACGCCATCCCTACAGATTATTGGGATTTTGAGACCTGCAGCACTTTCTTATCTCGAAATTGAATCTACTCTCGGCCAACAAGTCTCCGACGAAAATCCATTTCCAACCATCGACCGTTCTGAAGTTGAAACCGACTTCAACCTGAACCAAAAATCATATGCATTGACCATAAATGCGGTATCCATGCTAGCTACAAATAGACCTACATTCTTCGGTGACTCTGCCTCGTCACTTGCCCGACGAACGATAGATCCACCTACGGTAGAAAATTCAGCTCTCTCGAAGGCAGCAACTATGGCTATATCATCTCATTTAAGGGCATCGTGTCTTACTCTACTTCGCAATGCCTTGAGCGTCACATCAGGTTCGTCAGACGTGTTGCTCAATGCTCTGTCGTCTGAAAAGTGCGGTATGAAAATTCAAGCTGATAAGGCACTGCGAATGGCAAAGCAGGCTGCATCGCTCAAAACAGCAGGACGTGCTGCTCGTAATCGTGCAGCTGTGTTTTATGAATGGGAAGGAGGGGCCGCTAATGAGATGGAAACTGACGGAAGTAAACGTAAGCGTGCTGGTCAGGACAAGCTAGAACAAATGAGAGCTGCAAAGGCAGCAAGAGGGTTGGGTAACGGTATTCAGTTACCGAAGAGTATGGCTGATGCATGTGAATTGATTCTTTTGAATCTTGGGAATCTTTCATCAAGTAGAACGGCTGCATCTATTGGTGATAAGAAAAAGTCCAAGTCGATGAGCGAACAGAAGAGGAGAAAGCCCTTCACACTTGACTTTTTTGTGGATGCCATTATTACCAATGGTGCTTCCTTGTCATCTGATGAAAACCGATGGTATGGTCGTGACGGAGGCGATGCTTGGGTCATGGACATTTCAGCACTCATTAGTGATGACGAAATTGACGATGGTGATGAAAGAATGGGAGTCAAAAGTGAGTCGAAGAAGAAAACTCCCGTTCCAGTTACCTTCGCTCTAGATACCAAGACTGCCAATGCTGCAATTGCCGCAAAGAACGGGGAATCCAGCGATGATGTGAAATTGTATCAGGAGCAGTGTGAAGCTGCTGCTGTTGAAGCTTTTGGTCGTATTCTCGACAGATCGAGATTAGTGAGGGATCCTTCGATAGCAGATTTTGGGAACCAAATCGCAGCCAGAATGGCATGGTCGTTGAAAAACCTAAAACCACACAACGAATTAAAGAGCGCTAGTGACACTGCAATAGAAGGAGCCGCATCTATAGCAAAGAAAGTCGCTGATATTAATGTGAAGAACACATGCTTGGATAGTCTCCCGTCCTTTGCTAACGAATTTCCTCTTGTGGCTTCCTGCATCCAATTTGATCTTGAGACCAAAGCACGAAAAAGCGACGGAGTTGAAATTGAATCAATTATATCAAAGCCTTCATCTTCATTAACTCAACGTATCCTCAATGAAGCATTTTTGGGGGTTGCAGCAGAAGAAGACGGATCTGTCGACAAGAATGATCGATTCGAGAAAACTTTGGAATTGTATATTTCATCTGTTATACAAGCTTGTGAGAAGGCCAATGAGAAGCCAATGGATAATCACCGTAAGAAACTAGCAAGTACAGCAGCTTCGTCCCTTTCAAAGGACTTGGGCCTTCTTCCAACTGTCACAGAGAGTTCTCTTGAACTGGCAAGCCTTCTCTGCAACATCGATGAAATCTCCAAGAAGGCGGTTGAAGCATCAAGGAAAACTTCCAACCAGAACTTGGCAACTGCCGCAGCTACAAATGGTATGTTACTCATTTTTTGTTTTTATATAAATTGAATGTAGTGTATGAAGCAAGAATCTAACTCTCTCCTTCTTTCGTTTCTACAGCTGCTAAAGCTGCATCGGAAAAACGTGCAAAAGCCATTCTGTTGGCACTTCGTGATGCTGCTTTTCAGAGGTCAAAGTCTAAGGTTAGACAGTACGCAGTGAAGTGTGCTGTCGGTCTTGCATCAGGTAGATTACCTGCCAGTCAATCGGTGGAAGAAATGGCTTTGAAATTAGTAATGAATGTACTTTATCCTAAAGCATCAGACCTTGCTGCGCAGGTTGTCATAGCCGCCACAAGTGAGCTAGAGAGGGCAGCAACTTATGCAATTGAAAATAACAGGAAGATTCGTGAAGCAAATGAAGAAGTCATGGCCAAAAAACCCGATCAACAACCAAATCCTTCGCTTCCTTTGAGCGATGTCGAAAAGATTGCACTCGAGCATGTGAAGAAACCTGCAAATCTTTTCATGGCGCTTTGCATTCGACGCCCTGAAATTATCAAGGACCTGATGACTTATAGTTGTAAGGAAGGAGCAGATGTTTTGGTCAAAGCAGTTCGAAATAACATGCCAAAACTTGCTCGCGCAGCTTCTAAGAAATATGGTTCAGCGAAGATTGCGCTTCAAGTTGCCGATCTTGCCGACACCTCTGAAACAGCACTTCTCCTATCATTCCTTGACAATCTTGCACCGGCGACGGGAACTCCGCCTGGCCAAGACTTGATTGATGCATGTATCAAAGTTCAAGAAGCGAGACTTGTGGATGGACAAAAGGATCCTCGTTTCATTATTCCAGTAGTTTCAGGTATGAAACGCACTGAAGTTGAAACTAGACTTCCTGAACTAGTTGGTGCCGAAGATAATGTGTTCAGGGCAGCACTGCATCGAATGAGCGAGCGCTTGAAGCGACAAGCATTTTCATTTCGAGAACAAGCTGGAGATGAACCTCTTATTGGTATGACATTGTGCGAGCAGCTGGTTTATCTTCACAAACTTGATTTTGCTGCTGCAAAACTGCGACAAAAGAGATACCTTCAATCCATTAGTCTTTGTTTAGAAAACGATGAAGTATATACAGACCGTGTTATCATGGCTGCTCTAGATCATATGAGTGGAATGTTTTTGAGTGGTGAAAGCTTACCCCTCGGTTACATGAGAACTGTGATTATGACTTGCACAAAGCACGAAAGCTTGCATTCTTGGATCTGCAATGTCTTGCTTCCCAGACTGATTGAGGGACAAGTTTACAACGAAGGCCGTCAATGGGAAGGATGGATGAGATGTGCAAGAATGCTTGAAGCTGGAGATGGTGGAGTCAGTAGTATGGAAGCTATCAAACAACTGCCTGAAGAACAATATCAGACCTACAGGAACAAATATCCAAAGAAGTAAATCTTAACGAGATACCATACTGTAGACTGAAATCTACATTACAAGAACACTTCGGTATTTTTTCGAACCATCATTAATATTTTCTGCGTAAATCATATCATTAGGTACTATCATATCTATTCAAATAAATACTGGACTGTGGCAGCTCTCATGGTTTATCCTGGAAAAATGAGAAGCTGGATCATCCAATTTTAGTTTAGTATAATTTAGTTTAGATTGGCCTTTCATTATTTGTTGTGTTCATAGAAGGAACTGCGAAAGTAGACAGTAGTAGTAGTAGTAGAGTAGTAGAGTAGTAGAGTAGTAGTAGAGTTACGACGCACCAAAACAATCCTGAACATAAATCAGTACCCTTTTTTTGTTCTAAAACCACATTGCCTCCACAATAGAGTCACATGAAGATCAGAGTACTATGTTTGCACGATTCAGGTTCCTCCGCTATCGATCTCATATCTCATCTGCAAAAACTAGGAGAGCGTCTGCACAAAGATCACAATATCGAGCTGGCATTTATCAACGCGCCAAACATTAAATCGTCCGCACTACATAATTCAAACATTGACAGCGATGACCTTGATAGAGAATGGTATCATGATGGTGATCAGAAAAAGGTTGGACTTGACGCCTCCATATTGCACTTGAGACAGATATGGACGAGATCGCTTTATTCCAATCCTTTCCATGGTGTCTTAGGTGTAGGCCAGGGTGCTGCTGTTGCCTCTCTTTTGCCCTTATTAAGATATGAACATCCGCTGGAGGGAGATGGTGGTGAAGATGAATGCAGTCCTATGTTTGAAGGTTTGCAATTCGGCGTCTTTCGCAATGGCTGGGATTTGCTCTCGGATACGAATGCCAACATTGTTGAACTGGGAAATGATTGTAAAACCGAATTCGGAATGCCTACCCTTCATATAATGCCTAAGGGAGCTAATGAAGACCGTAGTCACAACCTGTTTCGTCGCTATGGAGGTGATGCTAATGAATCAAAAGCAGAAAAACTGATATTAGAGAGCAAAAGTGTGAGTGCTAAGACACTTAACGTGCTTGGGAGATTTCTTGTGAAGCAGAAAAAGCAATTGGTTGCAAATCAGAGAAAAGCTAATAGTGATCTCATGCAATTGGAGTCTGGTGCTAGTAACGAAGATGAACAAGATGCGGTATTGGCAATAGAGGCTACTAGAATGGAACTTGCTCGAGTAGAACAAGAAGCATTGGAACTCATTCATCAGACCGTATTAGAAAATCCACCAAAGGCATTGATGGCCATGATAATGCCAGATAGTCAGAGAGGTGGAACAATAGTCGGAGGCTGGGCAGGGGATCGTGATGCCTTTCGTTCCAAAGAATTTATTCAGTCAGGTGGTGCGCCATGCCCGAAAGAGTTCATTCTATCATCTCAAGAGAGAGCAAAAGAGCCTTGACAAAGTATTTAGGTTGTTCCTATTTACCAAGCGCTATGGTAGCGTATTGTAAGACATGAATAAGTAATCAGTGGAGTAACCAATTTGACATTTTAGGTTACTATTTTGAAATTTTGATTTTGATGAAAAATGAAAGAATTTAGAATTTAATGTAGAACGGGAATGGAGACATTGTTTTAGTAGTAGCAATCTGTAATTGCAAGACAAAAGATATTCTCCACCACCAATAATGAGGTCATTAATTGCTTGGGAGAACATAACCGTCTCCCCCGGAATGAGAAATCATCTGCCTCAAGACCGAATTTAATGCCTGCCCATACTGTGGGTTCATGTGATCACTAATCATGTCCTTATCCAATAATATTGGTAATTGATTCATTACTATCCTCTCATTTTCTTTTTGTGGGCTGCAAAACGTGACATTGCATTCAGATCAGCAGCATCTCTGTTTGCAACCTTTCGCATCCACATCACAAATGGGGCTGGGATTTCTAACTTGTGAGCATCTAGTGGAATCGATCTTTACAAATAAGTTACTTCAATTCTGACTTCCTACAGCATAGGATGTGCAATTGTGGAGGCAAGCACCAACCAGCCGTAGGACTCAAGCCAGGGCAAGATGCAAACCTTCCCTAAGCTCTGACTTCTAGAGTAAATGTGAAGTGCTTCTTAAATATTATTATACTAGACTTGGGTTGATCCGCGTGGCATGGTCGGGCGAGTCCATTATTCGTTTATCTCCACCACTGACAGGCTGCTTCAGCAGTTTTGAGTACCGGGCAACACCCGGCAACGTTAAGAAGGCATTCTGGTCGATTCCCATGGCTTCTAGAGTTGGATTTGTATAGGTATGCCGCGTTTTGTATGTTTCGTGGTGACCCAATCCTTGGTGCATAGCCTTCTTCATTTGCTGTGTCAGGGGAAGCTGGATCCGAGTAAATATAGTCTCCAGAGCTTGTGCTGGATCCTTTTTGAACTCTGCAAAGGTGATATGATGACACTGACCCATCCATGGATTTCTGTCGGGGGGCTCACTCCAGGTCTCACCATTGTCACCACCATATAGCAAGCTTTCGCGGGCCATCATATCCGATAAAATCTTGACAAAGAGTGGAGGCCAGGGAGATGAGATACTCTCAGTAGCCGCCAGCATGTCGACTCCTGTAGCCGTTTTGACGGCCACTTGGGACAAACCTGCAAACGAACGAAGAACATCTATAGGATCACGGAGTATTCCTAAAATGGTTGCATCCGGATAGAGTCGTTGAAAGTCGGGCACACAAGGCGAAAGATGCGATCTCAATAACAACCGTTTCTTGGAACTACTATTGCTGTCGTCAACATCATGACCACCCCGGTGGTACAACACCTTTTGGCACATGCGTTGATGTAATAATAGGGACCGTTCACGCTGCAACTTGGTATGCGCGTCCATTTGATAGTGATGTTGCCAAGACGAGGCAACGGGAAACGTCCTGACGGCTCCTACTGAGATCCAGTGCCACTCGCCTAACAAAATGTCATCGGCATCGGGTGCAAACAAGGAAATAGGATGCCGAGCTTCTACATCAGATGTGACACCGTTGATCCACTTGAGAAATCTTTCTAATTGCTGAACGGCTGTTGGAGCCATCCGGTGCAACCCGTACACTAATTTGTGCAGACACAGAAATGGCATGACCAATTCTAGCATGGAAGGTGTCACAAATCGATTGTCCAGTGCCAGCGTGCGATGGAAGGAGGTTGTCCCACCACGAGGAACGGAAATGATGATTAACGGTTTGACGATAGGTACAGTCTTGTAGCTCCGGAAGAAGATGTCGTCGAACGCCCATAAAAATGACGCCAGGGGAAGAATGACAGCATAAGTTGAGCATAGGTGAAACAGAATCCGAAGTCGAAGCTGTAAATTGGACGGAGATGAAGAAGCTGGAATATTCACGGCGTAAGCAAACCGATCCCGTGCTGCATTGGGATCTGGTAATAGAAGTGATGCCGATGTGTTGGTTAATAGAATCCACCCCAGTGCAAGAGTGCTGACTGCTATTGTTGGAATTGCAACACTCATGATTGATTGATATTTGCTAGTATTTGCTATGCTGTCTGTTGCGATGTAATTTAGTTTTGATTAAAATGAACCTTGATGTAATCATTCGTGGATCTCATTGTTATGTACTGTTCAACAAATAACTGCATCGCTTCCTTCCAGCTTCCAGGTTCGAGGAGGAACTACACTTGGTCTTTTGTGGGGTGGTGGAGCTAGAGCTCATTCATATCGAATACCCAATAGCGATTGCTGTTGTTGCTGTTTGCTGACGACTTTCGGAATCCCTGATATTCAGTCGTGTGAAGACCATAGGGATGAGCTGGGATGAGGATAAAGGATAAAGGTTTGAATCCGTTGGTCGAATGTCGAATCCATCAATCGAATTAATGGATTGATGATGATGATGACGATTCCTTCTTTCGAATGAACTGATAAAAAAATGTTGTATTTCTCTAGAACTGTGAAATTTAAGTTTTGATGAAATAATGAAAGAATTTAATGTGGAACGGGAATGGAGACATTGTTATTTAATAGCAATCTGTAGTTGCAAGACAAAAGATATTCTCCACCACCAATAATGAGGTCATTCAGTTGCTTGGGAGGACATAACCGTCTCCCCCGGAATGAGAAATCATCTGCCTCAAGACCGAATATAATGCCTGCTCATACTGTGGGCTCATGTGATCACTAATCATGTCCTTATCCAACAATATTGGTAAGTGATTTATTCCCATCCTCTCATTTTCCTTTTGTGGGCGGCAAAACATGACATTGTATTCAGGCAGATCAGCAGCATCTTTATCTGCAACCTTTCGCATCCACATCACAAATGGGGCTGGGATTGCTAACTTGTGAACATTTGGTACAGACGGAAGGAGTCGATCTTTACAAATAAGTTGTTTTAATTCATCAGGAATTGGCTTTAGCCCAGCAGCCATTAGAGGTGAGGACTTGAGAACACCTTTTTCAAAATTATCAACAGCATCTAAAGTACCAGCAAGGTTACGAATTGAACTGATTGATAAGAAAGGAACGCAATCATTTTCGTGGATAAAGGCGTAGGCGTTATTCATGGCTTTGACAAGAGCCTCGTCGTTTGAAGATTGAATAAAGACTGGTGGGGGGGCAAAGGCAAAACACCTAATTACAACCTTTTCAAGCCCCTGAATTTTCTTGAGAAATCCTTTGTAATTCAATTTCAGGGAAAGAAGGGCAGCAGCTCCTGCACCTAGACTATGTCCGGTGATAATCAGATTGTATCCTGGATTGTTACGAAGTGCCTTGACAATATCATCCTCCACTTTTTCCCACAGAGAATCTGCCCGCTTTGCAATACCAGCATGCGCATAGCCGTCACAGAATGGTATTGTGTAGCCTGCGGCATCAGCCTTTAGACCTGAGACGGTGTAGGTGCCACGAATGGCCAGTACTACTACACCCTTTTCATTTTCCGATGCAGAGGCAGCCACTTGGGTCTTCCTGGCGTCCACGGCAATGAAATGACCGAGGAGTTCCATACTACCACCTGGTTTAGTGATGTCAATGATTTGTTTCGTATTCGTATACCTTTGAATCTTGCGGATACGAGCGTCTTTGGATGCGTTCTCTACAATCTTGATCTTGATGTGCTTGCCATAAACCTGCAGTAAGTCTGCTGAGTCTATCATGGATACTCCATATGCGGCCGTCGCAAAACGAGCAAACCTAATCAAAAAGGACAAGAGTAGAAATTTTTATCAGAGCAGGTAAAAGGGAAGATTCGTAATGTCCCTCAGAAAGAATCTCACCTCGTGGCGTCAATCAAAATCGCTTTGAAGAACAATTCGTCTACAGGTAGTGCATCCATTGCCGTCCTCGCGCGATGACTGTTCCCTCCAATCACATTAGATTCTGCCTGGGTGCGCCCAATAATCAACAAGTTTTCGAAAGCATTGAAGTCTGCAAAAGATCCTAAAATTTCTTCACCAACGCCTGAATACACAAGATATCCGAGAAACTTTTTGGTAGAGTCTCTCCATTCTCCAAATTTTCCATTGATAGGAAGAGTGGCAATATCAATGATGGAGTTTGCAACAAACCCAAAAACTCCCATCAAAGACGAGAGAATTGGTTTAGGTTTTTGGTTCCTTTTGAATGCATTGCCAAGATTCATATCCAAATCCTGCTTGGCCTCTTCGTCAACCTGGGTATGAGGAATAAGAAGAGAGTAGCCGGCTTTCATTGTGAACAAAGGTGCACTCAGCGCCAATGCCCCAATCTCGTCCATGTAAGGCAGTGGGATGGTGTCCGCTACAGCAAGGATGATATCTGCAGTCTTCTCTGTAATTGGAACGAAAATACTATCTCGCATAGGGTTGAAAACTTTGCCAGCAAGACCTGGGAACTCGGCATCTTCCAAATCTTTCTTGGCGCTCTCCAGGACCTTGGCAATGTGTGGGGATTTATGCTTTGGCTCAAATGTAAAAATTGAAGAACCTTTCATTGTATCAGTCTGTTCAGTGTACTCATGCATAGTCATTGGTGTATAGAGCTTGTCCCAAGGTTATGTATTGTGAGGATCTTTCTGGATCTTTGATCTTTGTTCTGCATGAGAAATGAGAACAAAAACAGGTCGTAGTAAATTAAATCATACGAAGGTTCAAGAAGGTTAAAAAGATCCCCTCTTTGAGAGGGGGAGAAAACAATCTTCTTGTTGAGAGCTACTACAGCTGGAGAGCTTCCTTGTTCCTTGCTGCTGGATGGACCGCTGACCGCTGACTAAATCAAACATCCAACTTTAGCGCCGATGATGATGCCACATCATGCCACAGCAACCCCAGGCAACCAGGCAACAGCCAAGAGACATCATAAACAGCACATTGCAAGCAACAGTGAGGTATCTAGTAAGGGTACACACGAATGTTCCTGAGGCTTTCAGTACTAGCATCCATCGTGAGGAACCACGTCTATGCAAATACATTTCACATTCCTTTAATACCGTTAACGTTAGTCGCTTCTCACCCAATGAGCACAGGAGATAATACTAACGGGAAAGCTCCAAAGCGTGTAAAGCTGAATACGATTTCTCCTCCAAACCAACCAACTATGACAGATAGCCTAACATTCCTCTCGACAATCTGCGGATTACTGAAGAACATCAAACGCACAGGATGGGTGAGAATGGGAGTTCCACTGCCAGAAAGTGATGCTGATCACATGCACAGATGCGCCATGTGCGCCATGTTGATTACTACTCAAGGGCCTGACCCAAGAGACGATTACAGTGGAAGTAACGAGAAATTTCTCCCATCCAAGATTGATGGTATGAAATTGTTGAGAATGGCAGTAACACATGACTTGTGTGAATCTATCGCGGGCGATGTGACTCCATTTTGTGATGCGGGAGCAGTTGCATCGAAACACGATAAAGAAAAAGCGGCAATGGAGGAAATTAGAAATATAGTGGGCGATCCGTTGGGAAAAGAATTATATGAATTATGGAATGAGTATGAAGAACTAGAAACACCAGAAGCACTCTATTGCAAAGACATTGACAAGTTTGAAATGGTCATGCAGTGTTATGAATATGAAAAGGCACATTTGAACACAAAGAATGATGGTAATGGAGATAATTCTGAAAAAACAGTATCGTCAGAGCCAATGAGAACATTCTTCGTTACAACTAGTAATACTATGAAGAGTCCACTATTTAAACGATTGGATGCAGAGCTAAGAACAAAACGTGAAGATATGCTGAAGGAGAAAGGGTGGGACGTAACTGACGCAGAAAGATAAAATAGGAATCGAAACTCTGCCTGGTTTATTTCTTTCTCGGCGCGATTGAAAGCCGGGCCTTGAAGCATGCCTTTAATATACCAATTTAGGAGCTAAAGTGATGTTCTTATTTAAGACTGTTGAAATATGCTTGGATTGACTTCAAACCCCAGTACTATAAGTGGAACACAAATGAATGAAACTGCATGATACACAGATGAATCATCTTCCAATGGAAAAATCATTGTCGTAGAGAGGCTGCAAAAAGTGAGAAAGGGAAGCAACCGTACGGTAGAGGATTGGTAAATACAATCCGATTGCCGTCAGGAGAGACGCGCACCACGCACCACCAAGGATGATGCAACCTCTTCATCATCCCAGTTTTTGTTTCAGGCATCGATTTGAACTCTAGTGACGAGAACTAGACTAAAGCGATACAGTTTTTAAGTTAAATAATATATCAACACAAATCACCCACTGTAAAACCTTGCTAACCCCACGTAATGATAGAGCGCCAACTCTGGCCATGATGCATCAGGGTCATTCAACTTCAAGATTGAAAAGTAAATCAGGATATGAATATGCTCAAATAGTCGTAAATAATATCGCAGCCCCGGCAGGTTTTTGAGAACGGTATGTCACATCATGATGTCATTGATGATGAGAGTCCACACATCTTTGCACTAAAAGCATCAACCATGTTGAAGAAGAATATTATCTGCGCAGTTCTATACCTTGCATTTGTTGGTTCCGTAGAGTCCAAATGGCTAGCATACTTTGACTGCCCTACTTCTGATGACTACTCTCCACAATGTCTTGAAATTGTCACTCCACCGTGGCCAATCTGCTTGCTAAAGTCCTCTCATGAGTGGGTTGATAAAGCTATTGACAGTGCATCCAGGTGCTGTGGAGATGACTTGTCAGAATGCAAGTGCCCAAAGAAGGATACGGAGAAGTTCTTGGATAAAATTGATGAATACTGTAATGGAGTAGCAACTTGTTCCGAAGATAAGAAAAAGTTGATTGCAGAGAAGATCGAAGAGAACTTCTTCGCCATTGATGGGTAGTGAAGTTCTTTCCATCACCTATCCTCTCCTACGCTTCAAGTTTTTAAAATGATGAAAGTTAATGTATGCCATAACAATCTTTTGAAAGCTAATCTTATCTTTGCATGACTCATAAGGTAGTGGAACAAATGTTGTAAATTATTCTTTATTATGACATCCCAGAACCCTTCTTTCACAACATTATGTAAATAGAAAAGAGAATAAAAATACGGCATTCAAATGATGGCACAAAATTATATTCATTCCAAAGAGAAATGTCTTTTTCCATTTCACTGACACAAATTAAAAATTAAAGAAACGGAGTCCATCATTTAGGTATGTATCTAGAGGTACCTAGGTATCATATTATGATAACCGTGCCAAAACGTGGATATTTTGTTTTGCAGCACGAATTTTGTTTCAGACCTGGCAAATATCTTAATGCGTTCATTATTTGGATTTCTGGAGTTGTTGCAAATTTGGCAACCCACTGAACAACATAGAGGATCAAGCCTGGAACTGGCAGTGTATGTATCTGGACATGAAAAGGGGTGGAGGATTTTAAACAATTTACGAGAATCTAAACTAGCAGACAGTAACATCGCATCGGTGAGAAGACCCAAACAGACACCATCAGATATACAGTTCAAACACTACATAACAAGACTAAAAACATACTGAACAGTTTGTTTTGTCTGTGGGTTCTAAAATACAAGTGAAAGGGGTGACCGCCCTGAATCTACCTCTAAGACTCGAAAGTCAGAGAGATGACAAGGGTCGGAACGTTTTCATCTTTTAAGCAGTAAAGTTAATGTAGACTGTGTGTGGTTGGTTCGATTTTCTTTAATAACTCGTGGGAATTACAACATTTTCTTGACAATCTTGTTGATCTCCTCAGCACGGTTACCTGCCTCTCCACCCTCAAGGTAGTGAAGTAGCTTGGTCTTAGCTGAGAAACCTCCAAGAGGAGAAGAGAGCTTGAAGGGCCACAAGAAGTTGTTAGCCTGCTTGAAGTAAGGTCCAACAGTTACGAGCTCATGGATGAGATCTGCGCAACAGTTGATTCCGTACTGTCCGAGTCCCTCCTCAATTACGGAGTTATCAGCAATAGGAATACGCTGCTTACTGATCTTTCCGAATCCACGCTTGTATACGAGCTTCTCAATGGTAGCGCGGGTGGGGATTCCGTAGGTTACGTAAGGCTCGATAAGACGAAGCATACGGATGGTAGCCTCATTCAACTTAACAAGGGTAGCGTTATGGATCTGGCGAAGACGGAAAAGCTGCATAACTTTCTTAGCCTTGGGGGAGACTCCGATGATACCGCGGATACGGATGACAAGAGCAACCTTGGGTTGAGCAGGGACGTAGAATCCTCCATCAGCCTTCGCCTTGCGACGGTTGTCGATCTCAGCCTTTTCTGCAGCAGCATACTCAGCAGCGTACTTTTCTGCGTTAGCAAAGAAAGTAGCCTTATCTGTGACCTTCTTCTTCTTGAGAGCTTCGGACTGACCCTTAGCATCAGCGGCGATCTTAGCCTGGGTTGCTTGCTTCTTGATTACGGATTCAGGGGTCTTCATGGTGCTAGTGTATCGATAACGTTGTTATGAATGGATGTGTTGTGTTTTTTTCATGTGTCTCTTCGCGCAATTTATTTTTCCAAGTAAGTGGTAGAGCGAAGAATTTTTGTGGCTTGCAGCACCTCACCATCTCAACATCATCCACACAAGTTTTTCGTGTTGAACTACAGCGACAACAATCAATACGATCAGAGCGATCTACAAACCAACAAAACTACATCATGTTTATTCCCAAGGCCAACCGCATTGCGGTGTTCAAGTATCTTTTCAGTGAGGGAGTCCTCGTTGTAAAGAAGGACACTGTTTCCTCTACCCACCCCCACATCGAAGGACCCACTAACCTTGAGGTCCTTATGCTTGTCAAGTCCCTTGAGTCAAGAGGATTCGTCCGCGTCACCTTCAACTGGCAGTACAACTATGTTTACCTCACCCCCGAGGGAATTGAGTACTTGAGAACTTACCTCGCACTCCCTGCTGAGGTCGTTCCTGCTACCCACCGTAAGGTAACTGGACGCCCTGAGGGACGCGACCGTGAGGATGAGAAGTTCGCCGGAGGTGACCGCGCTGCTTTCCGCGGAGGAGATGATCGTGAATACCGTGGACGTGGAGAAGGTTTTGGACGTGGTGGAGGACTTTAAGTTCTCTAGTCTAAGCTAAAAGAAAAAAAATGATGTAGATACTTTCTGTTTTGTTGTTTTGGATTTTGTCACGTATTGAATGTGTCTTTGTGTGAAGTTAACATTAGTCTCACCCCACTGCTGTACTGATGGGTATTGTATGTGAAAGAATATAACAGTCGCAAAAGATCAGGCTGGCAAGTGCTTATTATGCGCATAAAAGAGGTCATCGAATTAATAATTTATTGAAGCACAGGAAAGCTTGTCATCATCTTAGGGTGTATTTCTAATTTGCACGGAACCTTGCTATTAATTCAGACACGAAGCATTTTCGATTGCCGTGGCGTGGGAAATAGGCAGTGCTGCCACATGTAGACGTCAGACGTCTCCTTTTGCCTATTTTTGATTTCCTGAAATGCGAATAGTAAACACAAGCCAAACAGACAGATACACCACCACCTAACACCACGTATCGTACACTGTCTGAAGACTCTTTTGCTGAAACAAAAAAAGCTATATCAACGAGCAAGTGGTAGTGCTGTATGCTAAGATAGTGCGTCGTGTTTACAATGCTGCGTAGCACTTTATGAGTTAAGACTGCATTTAAAATTTCATTTTGAGATCAAAGAAGATCAGAGAGCAGATTTGAATTTGCGTTCGTAACCTGAGCAATCAACGCTCTTAAAATTGGTCATTGGTCAAGAATAATGTTTGTGGATAGATCTCCTGCAAGCTGGCCAAACATGATCCTAGTGCTGGAAATCATTTGTTTGAAACTACGAAGCATTTTTGCTTTATCGACCTTCTGCACCCGACCATTTCTTGGACTGCTCAACTACCACAGCAACAAGGAGCAGCACAGTCAATTATTGTGGAAGAGGAAGTTACTAATGAACCACAACGGAGGCCTGTATATGAAATTCGATATCTTCGACGTACTTGTGGGTGTTTGCACTGTCGAACGGGCATCGAAGAGAAGTGCGCATTTAGAACTTTTACAGGACCTGAAATGCAACAGAATCTCACAGAAAACGTAGGTATGTTAGTATGATAACAACAATGATGCATTAGTAGAATTTATTAATTAGTGTAAAATACAACAAGTTGGCCACTATCTCCTTGAACTCAGTTGGACCGTTGGACTGTTGCTCGTCGGTTGCTCGCGACGACCGACGACGACGACCTGCTTGTTTCTTCTTGACCTCATATTTTGAATTTCCCCCCAAAATGGAGAATTAGTTTTCCCGGGACTCAAGAGGCTTTACTTAAGCCCAAAATGTCTGGCGATCCAAGCTCGCTGAAGGGCGCGCCCTTCCCTTGGCGTTGAAAAATAAGCGATCAAGTGTGATCATCAGCAGTCATCATAAAAAATAAAAACGGCTTTGACATCATACAAAAACCGCATAAATATATTCAGCTCAAACATGCTCAAGGAGTTTATCATAGGCTTGCAGCCTTCGCCTGTGACTCTCACTGATAATTCAGAATTAAAAGAACTCATTCTCGTAACAGAACGTACTAGCAAAATCGAAATTGTTTGTGCGGAAATTGATGGGGATGAAATTGTATCTGCCATCCTCTTTAATGAAGGCGATATCGATTTTCGTGTGAGAGATAGTCCTGCTTCCACTCGTGATGACTTTCTCGACGATCTACTAGAGGTGCCAGATTATCTAAAAACAGATCCTAATGTCGCAGGAAGAAGTCTTGATTTGAAGACTCCTTTTGTGAAAAGAATGTCAATGCAACAAACATGTTACTCTGCCCCAGACCAACCCCATTTATATTGGAGGAGGATTTCATATCTTCGAATTGAAGGATACGATGGCAGAATGATCGAAGTCGGAAAACTTCGACAGACATCGTACTCTATCGGAGGTGCATTTGCAGTGCTACCTGATGAAAACGTAGAAGGGCCTTGTATGATAACCGGAGTGGGAATGCATAATGCTGATCTCATCTCCCTCCAAATTATAAGTGGTGATAATCGCCTTGTGAAAAAACCATCTCAAATTGCTGAACATTTGTATGCCTACGGTAAAAGTTCTGTTGGTTTGGTAAAGTTGAAAATAGAAGGAAACAAAGTAATAGAAGGAGCAGGTTTTGTTGGAATGGAAGTTGGTGATCCTGATGTGATGGAAATTATCACTAAACTGTACGAATTTATGGCAAGCTGGTACAGTAGTCGATCGTCCATCCACCGTATGTTTCCAGATCTTTATTCGCTTATTGATTACAGTATCACGGAGAATGATCGCAACATCATATTCTCAACGTTTCGTTTAGAAAGGCATATGAGATATAGAATTCAGAATCAAAAAGAGGGGCATAGCTTTGATCGCGATCCATTTATCCGCATCAAGTTGTTCCAAGTTGTAAGTTGCTTAGCGTCTACGTTGGAGAGGTGTCAACGAATCATTGTACACAAGCCGTCGATGAATTGTTATTGCATCGCTTATCTTGCAGGAGACATTACAAACTGGGCTATCGCAACTCTCGTTCTCATCACCCAAGTAGGACTGACATTTGTACTATTTTTAAGTCTATGGACGAACGAATCTGATACTGAGTACTTTGAGCTAAAGCGGGAATCAATGATCGTCACACCCATTATTGCCATTTTCTCTGCAATGCTCGTGTGGAAACAAATGTCTAACATTTTGGCGATCAAAAAAGCCTATCCAGGCATGACTTCCTCATTGATGGGATTCTATGAAGTTATCGTCAATGGAATTTTGGGCGTTGCGATTCTCATCATTCAGGTCATTCTCTTGACCAAACAAGATAATCGGTTGGACTATGTGTTGAATAGCATTGCAACGATTTTCATCCTTGAATTGGATGATACTGTCGTATTTTTGGACGATGATGCGATCACTGATCTACATCGCAGAATGCTAATGAAGGATTTTCAAGACAGGGTAAAAAATATCGGTGAGTTTGCAGTGTTCATATAGTATGTCCTTCTTTATGTATATGTGCACTACTGTACACATCACGATAAACGTCGCAATCAATCCATCTGACACTCTATTTTTCGTATTTAGATGGTGCGTTCTTTGAGCATAAAATGTGGAAGACTGCAAGAAACTTTCTTCAAATCAATTCTAGGACATGCTCTATCGAACCTCTTCCTGTAGTCAGAGTTACACAAAGTATTGATTATGAGATTGTAAAGAATCTTGAGCCTCTCAATGTCGCCTTTAACTACAAGAACTCCAGTGATAGCTCAGGCGCTTGGATAGAAATGGCTAGCAGTGCACCTATCTTCAAAGCCAAGCTTCGAGAGGATTCTACTGTTGAACTAAAGTTCACATGGCACGATCAAGGTTCTGGAAACCGTAAAGGTCAACTCCGTGTTCGTCTTGTTAACGTACTAACTGACGAAGATGTGGCGTCATCTCCTGAATATGGAATTGCACCGCATGAGGAAACAGAGATCACTGAATCCTTCGATTTGAATCATGGTCTTTTGAGGAATTGTGCAGAGGGATATAGATATATCATTGAGGTCTTGGTAGGTGGTGGAGGAGGTCACGAAATACATGTGAAGAACTTTGAACTTAAGTCCTCTTCTTGTTTTATGAAAGCTGTAGAAGATTCTGTTGGCAGTATTACCGTAGCTGAAAGTGAATACATGTTAGAGTGAAGAGGATTTCGTAAATCCGGCGTGTGAGGTTTGAAAAGTACAAAAGAATTCATAGAAGTTCACGTTTTCCGTCGAAGAGCAAAAGACAAGTGATAAGTGATGAGCACACTGACATGATACATTTAAAGTGTGCGCTTGACTGAAGTGGGGATGTAAGGATATTTATAAATCATAGGTCGTGTTATTTGTACAGTGCACTAGTGGAGTGTAGTATACTGCATGTAGATCATGATAGTACTGCTTTTGCCTAGCTCTCAGAATAACCTGAAGAAACCAAGGAAGCCAAACCACCTCAGGAGGACGACGGGGACAAGCCTCGAAATCGTATGACGTAGGTGTATCTGGAATGGGCGTTAGTCTTCCTGGCATCCTCATTTGAGCGAACAAAAAGGCGCACCGGTGACTCTTTATACTCCCCGTAGTGATGACGATGATGGTATACAAGAGCCCGATGGTATGAGCATCAGGGCGAATCAACTATTTAGTAAATCTTGAAGTTGTATTGTATAGTTAAAGGTGGTATTCTAGCTTGCCCACTGATTACACCTGTTGAGACAGCATAGGAAGAACTGATGTATACGACTTTCAAGCAACTAGTCTCAGGTCTTCCAGACCACAAACAACAAATGATGGACAAGTCATGGCAAAGTACCTGCAAACAGGGAAGGAAATGACATCATCTACTCGGGCTATAGAAGTGGATGAACATATCACTCACAATGTCACCGCTGAAGATCCTCCTTGTCCGCGCAATTTAGACTGGCTCAAAGGATGTCAATCACGCGCACGTGAAATCACTGAAACAGACAGCGATCATATGCTAGTAAAAAGAAACTCTCATTGAACAAGATTTAGTTGGCTGGGACCAATTTTTTAAGGGTAGAATCAGCAAAAAATGGGGAGCTATTCAAGATAGCTGGTATCTTCGCTTAAGAAATAAAGGCGGGGACAGCCACTCACTGTGATAATGAGCTATCCTCAACTTTTCCAGATACTTTGATGCTATCACGAAGTGCCATATTGTCTGCGGGGCAAATCATGGCTACAGGCAATTTCAAGAATGGGATTCGGATGAGAGCAGATCTGAATTTGTGTTCGGAACCTGAACAATCAACGCTCCTAAAATTGGTCATTGGTCACATCATGTTGTTGTCACAACATCATCATCTTCTTTTATCATCTCACATTTTACATTCTACATCCCACCATCCACCATTGACTCCATTAACATTTGAGTTATGGGCTATTCTGCAGGGGATCAACTGAACCACCATTTGAAGAACTGACATTTCATTTGTGAAGTAATTCGTTGTGAAACGTATTGTCAGAATAATGAAGGGAGGCAAGATTGGGTGAAATTTTACGAACTTTTGCAGCAAGAGTGGCAGGGACGCAAAATATTGACAATTTCGTCAATAAAGGAAGATCCGTGTGACCTCATTTTGCGACGATCCAGAAGCATATTTGATTGCATGAGTACATGCTGTATTAGAACTCAACTCGAATCAAGACAGGATCATCTGATTCGAGGTACGAAGACTGCGAATGCTGCTACAAGTCCTCCGACACAAGCTGCAACTCGTATGTACCACTTTCACATTGTCCATCGTGCTCTAATAATAGAGAAAAGGTTGATTTATTTTATGCATTTTTCTAGACAGGATGCTAACGACTAACGATAGAGGTATCATCAGTTGTCTGCAAATATTTGTAACCTATGATGTGATGGGGCATTTCACTGTTCACACTACTACTGTTGTTGTGGGTGTTTAAAACATCTCATTGTAACTCTACTCTACTCTAACTAGAAAGACAAGTAGGCGATTGTCTATTACGACGTTGCTTCTTCCAATAATCAAATTTAATAATTATTTGCTGCTTCTTTCTACATATTCCTTTGCTGCCAGCTTGACACGCATTGTGCTGTCTTCATCTCCGTGTTCGTCTTCCATTCTGTACCACTTCTTAAATAAACTCTTCATTTGCTTATCATTGAATTTGAACTTCTTCTTGCCAGATGGTGGGTTCGTGGTTCTTTCAAATAGACGCCTTGCAACCTCTACTTCTCCGTGCTTTATCTCTTTATCAACGTAGACAAAAAGAAGGTCCATACGCTTACTGTTCTTGTCCAGAAGAGCGTCAAAAATTGTGCGAGCTCTTGCGGCGCTGCCGTGCTCATATTCTAGCTGGGCAAACTTCGACATCGTTTCCACATGCTTGTAATCGGGTAGGCTTTTGACAGAACGTTTCCACAACTTGTGGGCTTCATCGTGCCTTCCACTCTTGAGAAGGTACCGGAAGTGTGCAATCCAGACGGTCTTCTTAGACCTGAACTTCTTGCACATCTTGCTGAACATATCATCTGCGCTTTTAATGACAGCTACGTCGCCATTAGAATTTGCTGCATCCTTTTCAAGCATTTCACATACTCGCAAATAAACTTGCTTGGGATTGTTGTGTTGAGAAGCACGTTCTATGGTTTCGGTGAAACTCTTGGGTGTTCCGTATTTACTTTCTAAAGTAATGAGTGCAGACCACACATTAAGTTTTTCGCCCTCTTGTCTGAACTCGATCTTTTCAAATGCTCTATTAGCTATGGATCTAGCACTCTCAATATCAGCGAGAGATAAATGGTAAGCCATGAACTTGATCCAATTTTCAGAAGAGTTGGGATCGCTGGCAAGCAAACGCTCAAAGTCGGCAGTTGTTTCTGGGTTTTCGTCCGCTGTTCCATCGGCAAGTCTCTGTTCCATCTTAGCAATTTCTTTTTCCTCTTGCTTCTTGGCTGTAGCCTTCTTCCTCGACCGGTGTCCTTTCTTGGCGTCGTCTGAATCATCGTCACTGTCTGATTCATCAGAAGAGGAGTCGCTGTCGCCATCTGAGACAGGAGTTTCGACCTGCGTTCCCCAATTGAAGCCTACATCGGTATCCATTGTCTGAGCACCGTCGTCATCGTCTTCGTCTGATGCGGAAGAATCGTCATCAGAAGAAGATGATGAATCGCTGTCGTTTTCAATATCGTCTTCATTTTCCATTTCATTCATCTTGCTAGCCAACTTCGCGACATAGTTTTCATCGTCAGAATCGTCACTGTCATCCACAAGCTTCGCACTATCATCAGCCATTTCTGCATCGCTATCATCATCCGATTCATCGTCGCTGTCATCATCTTCGAAGTGACTAGCTTTCATACTGAGGCCAATGCGTTGCTCTTCCTTGTCAGCCTTGATAACAAGAACCTTGACAAGATCACCTGGATCGTAAAGAGCTGAGAGACTCTTGATATAGTCATCGCTACATTCGGATAGGTGCACAAGTCCGGATACTTCACTATTTTCCAAGCGAACGAAGACTCCGTAAGTTTCAATCCTCGTCACAACCCCACCATGCTTTTCTCCTTGCTTGATGTCGTCAAAGGAAAGCTTATTCTGGTCCTCAAGAAGGACAGATTCTCGAAGATCAAGATCAATCATGATCTTGTTCTTTTTACCTTTTTTTGTTGAATCCTTGGATGAATTGACTTTCTTCACCTTACCAACAACTAGGCGACCGGCGGGAAACATAGATGCTGGATCAGGAAGAAAGCTGTCACTTAGTTCCTTCAAAATCACTCTTCCTTCAATGTTGCGAGATAGACGAAGGAAGCATCCTTTTTTGTTTGTATTGACAACAAATGCATGTACAATTTCCTTCTCTTCTGGCGCTTCGTCAACGTCCAAATCGCCATCTAACCGGCTTTCTCTTAAGCTAACTTCACAGGGTCCAGAGCCTCCTGCAGATAAAATTCGGCATTGTACAAAGAGTCCGTGACGGTACTCTCCTTCTGTTCGTTGATCCCTAAGTAAATAAAAGAGTTTAAATGTGATCAGTATTTCATCGTGGCGCGTCTTGAAAAGGAAAAAAAACCAGTCACACAACACTTCACACCAACCAATCAGTTATAATTTTTGCACGTCCAACAAATTGGATCGTCACAGCTATGGAATTGCCATTGCTGGCTCCAAAAGCCGTTCGGATAATGCATCTGCCCGCAGAATAATCGTCAAACAAATCGACTTACCTCTGACCATCCTGATCGTCTTCGTCGTTCTCCACCTCGTCGCCATCACTCTTCGCGCGACCAAGGGGCATATTTTCCCAATCGTCGACTTCCTCGAGTTCGGTGATATCACAACGGCCTATGCGTCCCTCAGGGAACTCAAGCATTACTGCCGGTGCTCTAGTCTGCTTAATGCTGCGGTTGATGCGACCAACGATAATGTCGCCACGTGTAAGTTTTGATGTTTTCGTATTCTCCAGAGCAGATAGACGAATTACCTGCTTGAATTTTCCTTCCTTTCTTTGGTTTGGAAGAACTGTACATTTTATCCTGCCGCCAATCATGAAGTGTTTGTTCATGTTGTTCAGAACATCTTCATCCGACGATACGACCACTCCAGATATAAATCCTGTACAGCCCGGGGAAACCTGCACCCAAATGCCCTTATTTTGCTTCGATACAGCAGTGATGATAGCAGAGACAGTGCATCCGATCTTCACATTGTTAGGATCTTCGACAAAAATCGGGCAGTCTTCATCATCCCTTTCGTCGGTACGATTAGATACTTCAATGTATGTGATGCCATCTCTAACATCTATAGCAACACAATGGGCGTCCTTCACAATGCCACCAACCTCCCAAGAGTGGAATGGATGATAATTGGTGATCTTGTCTTCATCTTGTGAATTGTCAGGGACATCTTCGTCAGACTCAATAAGAATAGGCATGCTTTGTGGGGTGCCATCCATAGCTTCTGCCATGGTTACGTGGATTCTTGCTTTGATGGTACATCCGCTGAACTTCGTGTCCAATAGAGTCACTGCCGCTCTGGCAAAGTTGAATGAATCTACCTTAACATCTCCTAGCGAATCGCCAGGTTTCAGTTTCTCAACAAGAGTATTCACAGGCCCTGACACCTTAACTTCTCTCCTTGTAGAGGTAACCCTTTTGAGAAGGATTTTTGGTGCCTTTCCATTGGTAACGTCCATTGCAACAATCTTACATAGAACAGTTTCATACAAGTCAATATCAAGACCTCCCTTCAACTTTGGTACAATCGCTGTTAGGTTGTCCAAGAAACGTATGAATGCACCATAACGGTTGTCAATACGAGCACAGTATCCCTGGACGTAAGCTCCCATATACAATGCAGTCTGTGGTGCAGGCAAAATAACTTGACGCGAGCTTTTCTTCATGCTCTTGGCATTTGATTTTGCAGTTTCAATTAGAATCGGTTTCAATGAAACTATTGGGGTAACAGGAAATCCCTTCGCATTCGTAGTTGCAAGAACAACTGCTTCCTGTGCAATTTTCTTGCCTACTTGAAGAACTTTCATTACAAGATCATCGAAAGATCGGCAAGATTCTGTTGCTTCTTTGTCGTATGAATCGAAGATTTGCTCGAACGGTAGCTTGCATGTGATGCTTCCCTTTAAAGATTCGTCAGAAGACACATACTTGGCCTTAACGGAGACAAGTACATGTCCAGGAATGAATTCTTCACGACCTTCTACTTTCTTAGAGGGCACAAGCTCAACGATCTTCATTGACTTATCAGGAATAATCATTCCAGGTGATACTATCTTGTTCATGATGTTGTTCGACTCGAGTACTTGAGATAATCCGGAAATGTCGAGGCTTAGGCCAAGAACATGCGAATCTTCTTCCGCATCATTTCTACGTGTTCTTTTTGTGCATTGCTGGACCCTGACTTTGATCACATCACCAACCTTGTAGTCTACGGTGGGATCCGCAACACCAACTTCCTCTGCTAGCTTGCGAGCGCTAATTTTGCCATACACATTATTGTAGAAAGTAACTGCAATCCCTCTCTTTGTCACGCTACTTATGAATCCAGTAGCGATTGTACCAGCGGTAATCGTTGCGTAATCGTTTATAGGATTTTCAGCATCGGAGCTCAAAAGTGACTTCTTCGCAGTCAACACGCATTTCTTTTCTATCATATTTACAACGAGACAACGGACGTCGACTTTCTTGCCAACCTTGTACTTTTCCATCCGTACTTTGTTTCGGTAGGCATTATCAGCTGAACCAGCTTGATCAAAGATATGAGAAGCAGGAATTAGACCTTTAATCCCCATTCCTCCGAGCTGGACCAAAACACCTCCACCCTCCAGGTTGGCAATTACAGGCACTGCTCTGTATATGGCTCCAGGTTGTAAGTCCATGTGTGTGAGAATAGACGAGGACACAATCGAATCAGCAGTTGCACAAGAAGCAACATTGTCAACCCAGTTTGAAGTCGAGAGGATTCTTAATGTGGGCACAATCGTATTCACTGAAAAAGTTTTAGCAAACACAACATCAGGTGTTCGATTGTCACTATCCATTGCCTTGGAAATGTGCACGTAAGCACATTTAATCCTTGCCGCTGCCTTGAAAATCGGATCATCATAAAGTTCGCTTTCATTTTCATTATCAACATCCATCGATTCTTCAGGACCAGGCAAGGCCAATAAGGCTCCTACTCCTGCATCGAGGCGTACGACTCTTGCATTATTGATGATGGCTCCCACTTGTGGGAGATCAGTTGGATTCCGTTCCATGGAAAGGATGTGCGGGAGGAGAGAAAAGCGAATAATTTTTGTTGCAGGATCAACAGCGATGAGTCGAGCGGTTACCTGGCAATTAGAAAGGAAGCGCGTAAGATAAAATGTTATTTCAAATTTCGCAGATATCCACATGGAAACAGGATGCTTACCCTCCTGTTCTTCCCTACAAATACGTTTTTCCACCACATTTCCGAGGTCGCTGCTTTATTCTTGAAATCTTCTTCTGGTAGATAACCACCAAGATGTGCAGAATCAATGGCACCTCGATACACATTTCCCAATAGAGTCACACATAGACCATTGCGTGCAAAATGTTCGACGTCGACGTTGATCAACATTCCAGGACATAAAGTGCGAATACTGTGGTTTGATGCTAAATGTGTAGCGGGATTGATGATGCGCTTGCTTTTAGCCTTGGCACTCTCAAGTTTTACTTGAATGATACTGGTGGATTCTTTCTTTGACTTGACAGGCAAAGATGCAACGGTGAAGTCATAGACTCTTCCCTTGTTCAATTTAAATGTGGCATCATCTACTTCTTCGTCTTCATCTTCGTCATCGCTAAGAATTTTGTACTCGCCCTTAATATTCTCGTACTTTAGAAAGCAACTGCTGCCAGCGAGACCACTGACATTCATATCAATAATACAACCGTGGTCCTCGACACTCCTAATCTTTCCACGGATGGTCATACCTGCATGAAGCATGTCAGAGGAAAGACCATTGTTGAACAAGGAAGGTGAGACAGATAGTTCAATTCTTCTCTTCATCTGCGGCTTACTATTATTCTTCGTTTTGACAATTTCAGAAGTAGCCTTGACAACAACGACTGGGAGAAATTGACCCACGCTGACAACCCTACGCAACGAAATACCAGATTTAGCGTCCTGGCGAATGAAACCAGTCAGCATAGAAGGGAGAGTAACAACGGCATATTCTTCAGAAACTTCCCTGACGATACCAAGGAGTTTTGTCCCTTTCGCAAGCTTCTGAAATGAGATGGATTCAATAAAAGCTGGTTTCTTGGAATTGGTAGTTTGAGTAGGCTGAAGTACAGCTCCTCCTCCAAGTGGTAGAGAAGAGGATGCGCCTAGTTGACCATCGGAATCGCCTGACTTTCTCGGCTTTTTAAAATGTGAAGGGTCGTCTTTTCCAAAGAGAAAATCCTTGGAGTTGGCACGTTTGCGAAATTTTTTTGTATCTTTTTCCTTGGTTTCTTGCACTTGTTTTTGGACGCGCTCGACTCCTCCACGTGGGAAGCTCTCCTCCATAATGTGTATTCAGTTGTTCAATCTGTAACGTTCGAGGTCAATGAGCAAAGAAGAAGTTGCTAGCCTATTGCTTTAAATGTAGATTTGTGATGGAATGAGATGGTGAGAAAAGAAACATTTGTTTGCTGAAATGGGTGGATGGAGGGAAGCAGCAAAATTCAAAATGGCCTAAAATGGCGGGAAATAATTGTTTTCTTTGTCAAAAGCTCGATAGGTACGTAGGTACAGGTAGGTACATACTCGTAGGTACCTACTAGAGAGGTACGCAACTGGTAGCAACGCAACAACAAGATACACACACAACAAGAACCGAGCGAGGTCGTATCTCGTATCTGTTAGCGACTGTTAGCGACAAGCTAAAGCAACACAAAACATCCAAACACCCCAACACATTCAAGATAACAAAATACAAAATACTAGTATGAAAGTGTGTGTGGCTCTGTTAATGTTATCTCTTTTAAAATTATCTCGATCTTTTCAACATAGCCATCATGCTGCCCGAAGAGCAACTGTTCAAGTCGCACAAAAATCAAATCGATTATTCTCTGCATCCCCACAACAAACTCTTGAAGAGTTACGAGATGGAGAATATTACTCCGATGACCAAATCATTAAGAAAAGTCATTTTATAGGGATAACGAAACATTGCACCACGTGGGACTCTGCCAAACAATTCGTTAATACTGTACGGGCTGAACATCCAAAGGCACGACATGCCTGCTTTGCCTTCGTGGGGGGCTTCAACCCAAAGACGGAACGTTGCTCAGATGACGGGGAACCGACAGGGACAGCAGGAGTTCCTATTCTTGGTGCAATAAATGGTGAAGATATTTCTGACACAGTATGTGTTGTCGTTAGGTACAGCGGAGGTATCAAATTAGGAGCAGGAGGTCTTATCAGAGCTTATGGAGGCACAGCAAGGATGTGTCTTAGGGCAGCAGAAAAGAAAATACTCATTCCAAAATCAACCACAAGACTCAGTACCGTTTCCTCCAATGCTGGACAAATATATACTACTGCAATGAAACATAATGGGGTTGTTGAGGGCGAAAGTTATAATGAACTGGGAGATCTCGAAGTATCGATTACTTGCGATACAGAAAAGTTTCAAGACCTGATCGATGATCTAACTGATGCTACAAGGGGAAATATAACATTCAAGGATGATGATTCGTAACAATTTTATGTAAATAGGAAAATAGCAAAGTTGGGTCCTGGTTTGCGCAGCTACACATTAGGTGCTCCTAAAGATACAGGACATTCAATTTGTTCTTCAACAAGAATGAGCAATATCGTACCTTTAATCTACTGCAATTCATGAGAAATCAACAACAGACACGACTATCATCGTGCCTTCCATTTCCGGTGTAGTTGTGACACTATGCAGCATGTAGCATTCAACTCGGTGTCCGGATGGCCATCACGGATCCCACTATTATGTATGATAATATGGCACTCACAACGATAAATAAACGTTACCTCTTCCAATGATAAAAATCAGTCCTATGCAGCTTAATCAATAAGTGCTGTTAGTAACACTCTCAATCTCGTGATATTAATGAACATTTTGTACTTAACTGCAGTGCATTTTAGTAATGCACGAAGAAAGAAAAATCAAAGGAGGATCATTTTGTCTGCGTTGTGGTGCGCAACAATTTAAATATGTCTTCCACGATCCACGACTGCAAGATTAAGAAAAAAAACACATATCCGGACCCTGGACATGCGTTGGGCGTTCGGAGAACGGCGATAGGCGATAAAAGTAGGCGATAGATGACTTCTTGAAACTTGATAAATGATAAACCAACACATTAAAAATAAATAAATATAGACAAGGCCGATGAACTACCAAAACGGAATCAATGCGACTCTGATACCAGTTCCGCCACCCTCTGCCCCCTCTGCCCCCTCTGCCCCAGTTGCCACAAGACACTATCAAATTTCATCCGGAAAATCAGAAGATGTATCCGAAGAAACTGTGAAAGCCTTGAAGAAGCAGGGATTCTCGGAAGGACTAGCCGTATCCCTCTCGGAAAACAAGACGAACTTCCCTCTCAGAATATGGATAGTCGACAACTCAGGCTCTATGCAAAAGGCAGACGGCCACCGAATCATATCAACAAGAGTAAAGAACCAAATCAAAATTGTAGATTCGTCTAGATGGGATGAGATCAAAGAATGCGTTTCATATCATATTGAAATGGCTGCTCTCCTGGAAGCCTCGACAAGTTTTAGGCTTCTCAACAATCCGGGTGCTAGTGTAGGCCCTCAACAATTTGATATTTCACAAATGGGACCGGACATGATACGATCGGAGGTTGTGAAGGCACAGGATATCATGACAAAGGCGAGGCCAGGCGGAGTGACGCCATTGACTCAGCACATCGAGGAAATCCATGCAACAGTGCAGGCTTTGTCTCAAACCCTCTCCGTAGAAGGAAAGCGGGTTGTCATTGTGATTGCAACAGATGGGCTTCCGACAGATGCACATGGAAACGCGAATGACACTGTCAAGAATCAATTTGTCCAGAGCTTACGTGCGCTCGAAGGGTTGCCAGTTTGGCTGGTGATCAGATTGTGCACTGACGACGATGAAGTAGTTGATTTCTACAATGAACTTGATGACATGCTGGAATTGAGCATGGATGTGCTCGATGATTTTGTAGGGGAAGCAGAAGAGGTATACGCACATAACAAATGGTTAACTTATGCTCTCCCTGTGCACAGAATGAGAGAAATGGGGTTCCATGATCGGGTCTTTGATATGCTAGACGAGAGAACTCTGACAAAGGGCGAACTCAGAGATTTCTGCCGACTTTTGTTTGGTGTAGGGAACTTCGATGGTGTGCCTGATCCTTCAGTTGATTGGAAAGGTTTCCTTTCAAGCGTGGACATGATTTTAAGGAAGGAAGAGCTGCAATATAATCCAGTCAAAAAGAAGATGACGCCATGGATAGATCTTAAAAAGCTGAACAAAATATATGGCGATGGGGACGGTTGCACGGTCATGTAAATAGATCCAACAGATGGAATAACATGGTAGGAGCACAAAGAGATGCTTTTGAGTGAATGCTCATTGGTCGGTTTTCATCTAATAATGATACAATATTAAAATCAGGCATCGTAATTAGATCCTCTATTAATTGACCACTAGTCGGCATGTCAATTTGAAGTATGTACACAACATAGTATTTTCATACTGACTAGATTCAAAACGATGATGCTGTCACAGCCAGTAGTTTTGAGTCCAGCCAACATTACAGCCTCGCTCCAAGAGGCTCCAAGTATGCCAGATCTGAGTTAGCTCATCGCAACATCATTTACTGAAGGCAGGCCAAATGTGGCACTTATATCTGGTTCGATATTACATATTGGGGTATTGGGTATGATAGTTGTATTTATGAGTTACTTAGATAAAGAGCAGACCCTCTCTGAGATGGCACATGCGTTGGAGCCTGGGTGTTGCTACTAAGGCTCGACTGTGACGGCGATGGGCTTACTTCTTGCTGGGTATTTAGTGCCGACGTGTAAGCAGCCTGCAGGTCATCATTCCACTGATAATCATGATCCGGCATTTCACCAGGCTTGCTGAATCTGCCTCTACGGTAGCACCATAAACGACCATCATTAAATGCTCTTCCTCCGCTAGGATCCGCTGGGACTGCGAATCGCCTTCCAGTCCTGCTGTCAGTCAAGAGAAATGTACGTACAACATCTTGCGAATTTGATGAATCAGAAGATTGTGAAAGGTTATCATCTGCTCCGTCGAGAGTGACTTCGTTTGGAGATGTCGTTCGAATCATACTGGGGAAGAAGCCATCATCGTGCCCTGTGTGAAGACTTGGTCCGATGCAACAACCCTGTACCAAAGAGGCGACAATACTATTCTCAATAAAGATGTGTGTGTTCCTTGGACGCCTCGCGTATCCCTCTGAACCAGAATCGCTATCCTCAGGACAAGAGATAAGGTCTAAACTACTCTGGATTCTATGAAATGCGTCTTTGGCAAGGTCGCGAGATTTATCCAATACACTGGGATGAGTGCATGATCCAAATGAATCTAATGCAGTCATAAGTGTAGAGTCCATTGCAGGCCCGAGAGGAAGCGAACTACTTCCAGGGATAGGAATGAGATATTCAGTCAAGGAGTGCAAAGCACGAATGGCCAATGTTGCACTGTGGGTGTCATCACGTCCACCACCAACAATAGCCCCATCTGTACCCCCATCGACACAAAAATCATTCACAACGCGCAGAAGGCTATCAAAAACGTCTTTTGTGGATATCCGTTCCTTCATGAACTCTGGTCCAGATGCCAATGAAGAGATACAACCGACTGAAGATCGGAGAGTAAATACTCCATACTTATAACCATTTCCGCCCATTCCAGCAAGAGTATTATGAAGCAAACTGATGATCTTTGGAATCACATTTTCGGTCTTTCGGAGTAGATCATATGTTTCGTCACCTTCATCATACCGACAAACAAAAGTAACAGCCATGGCTGCTTTCAGGCTTTGGTAGTGATCAAGAGTTAACAGAGGTGCTAGCAACTCCACAACACCAGCTTCGCGCAAATATGGAGCTGCTTCATCACTTTGAGACATATTCATGAGAAATCCAACACACCACGAGGCAGTCTGACCTTTCCATTGTGTTGGGTCTGCACCGGCATCGTGAAGGATATCCATAAGAGGATGGAGCGCACCTGATTCGAGCAAAGGCATTGCATTATCAAGAGACTCTGCTAGCAAAGTTAGTGCAGCGACGCATTTAAACCTCGCCTCCGTCGAATGATCTTCTTCTGCGACACGTACTAGGGTCGGTAAGATATCACCTCTTTGTACAACCTAGTAAAGACGAATGGAAAATAAGTAAGCAAACGATCGCAACTCAAAGAGCTGAGCAAGACATATCTCCATACTTACCGGTACTTGATTTTTCATTTCGGCTGCAAAACTCCAGAGAATTGAGCATGCCTTCGTCCTCGCTTCGCCCGAGTCTGTTTGAATAACCTGTAAAATAGATGCAACAAATCCCGGATAGTTGAACATCGGAATCTTATTTTCGTACCCAATTGCCAAGTTCGACAAAGCAGAGCAAGCTTTAATTCGAGCCTCGTTGTTAGCATTGCTCCGATGTCCTAGATTAGGCGAGGTCAGCTCTAGAACTTTCATCAAAGCATCCATAACACCCTTCGTACTGAAAACACTGTGTTTGTTGGCCTTTGAAATGCTCAAATTCATTAAAGCAAGACATGAGTTTGTGGTGCAATTCGTGGCACCCTTTTCACCAGCACAAGTATCTTCAGCAACATGGGCAAGTGCTTCTATCAAGCCTTCAGCATTTAGAAGTGCAGCATCGTTCCTGTCGGCATTCGAAAGATTTTTTATGCATGTTACTGCTTTTAATCTGGCCTCTGCTGCAACATTCTTAGGAGTTACATTAGTGCTGTTGCTGCTACTAATAATAGGCGACGATGTTGCTGGGGAAAAGTTATCAGGCTTCGCCATCATGACATCACGCATGGCTTCTAGCACCTCCGTTATAGAAGCAATCTCAACCTTATTTGCTTTTCCACAGCTAAGGTTCATAATAGCGATGCATGCATGTAGCCTTGCTTTTCCAGACACTAGCCCCATATTTGGTGTGACTTGGCAGTGTCCTTTAGCAATATATTCATATCCCACAAATGGACCACCTCTGGCAACAACTGAAAGAGCTTTCAATAATCCTTTGCATGCCATTAAAAATCCATCGCTGTCTTCTGTTGCGGTCAAACTTCTGATAGTTTCTACAGCATACTCACGAGCCGGCCATTCTGTACCCATATTTTCGCTTGTGGGCATCTCTAGCATTGTACGACAACAAAATTCTAAAATTCGCTTGTTTGAAGCTACTGCAACACGTCGATTAGGCATCTTTGCATAATCAGCCAGCATTCGAGTTCCAAGCGATTTAAGGCGAGGAGAATCAAGAGCACGTAGTAGTGGAACGATACAACCACGTTCAGCAAAATATTTCAAATCGGAAACGGTTGTATTTGGACCAAATGATAGATTCACCTCTTGAGGCCCATTGCTTGCAGTATCAGTGTTGTCATCCGACGCCGCTGAATTCAATAATGATGAAGTATCAGAATCGAAAATAGCGCTGTTTCCAGCATCAAAGGCGGGATTCCATTGGATAGAACGATTACTGCTTCCGGTACTCGTGATGCTGTTGCTTCTTGCAGACGAAGAAGAAAATGCACGTCGAGGAGACGATGGAGGTCCAAGTAAAGAAGGCGTCGATCCATTATTGAAGTTGGATGTCAAAGGTCTCGCGTTTGGCGATGTGAAGGATGACTCCGAACTGTTATTATCCGAATCTGCCACCACATTGACACTGTCAGTTGCTGAACCGATTCCCTGGAAAATATTGGTTTCTCCATGTAGCATTCTCCGAACTGGCGAGAACCTCAAACCGCCAATTGCTGTGTTATTTGGCCTTGATCTTGTCGAAAGATCAGGAGAATCCACCAACATTTGATGATCAGACAAACGATAAGGTGTTCCAGGTAGAGAAGAAATCTCACTGCCAGATGTCGTCGTAGAGTTGTCAACAGTTGTGTCCAATCCAGGCAAATCATCTTCATCTTCAGAACAGCTCAAGGAGGGATCTTGATCAAGGTCCAGCAAGGATGCGTGTCGATGAAGACTACTACGATGCGGAGGTATAGGCAAATGATTGAGAAGGGTTGAATTTTGCTCAATCTCTTCTGGCAATGGTGTTACGACTGAAGAGTTGTGATTGGCTAGCCCAGCGTTGTCACTAGTTGCACGACGTCTTGTCGAAGGAAACGACGGGGTCGACGGACCGGTAGTAACAGTACAATTCTCCGAAGCAGAGGCAATAGCCGCATCAACTAGATCCCAAGCATCTTGCTCATCAGAGTCCGAAATATCAATAGCAAGCGGATCAATATCTTGTATGACATCGCTACCAATGGATGCGAGAATGGATCTGGATCTATAAGCGTTTGAATTAGGATGCGTAGAGGCTGGCAAACTATTATCTCCAGATGAAACTGTGGTGATGCCATGTCCTTCTGTTGGTGCGTTCTGCCCAAGCGATTGAAATAGAGCTTCGATCGGAGACTGGGCATTCGTTGTCTGCGCGTGGTTAATACCCTGTTCACCGTTATTAACATTAGCATTAGCATTAGTGAGTGTGGTAGGTAGAGGGGTGTCGACGTCCATATCTGTGTTTGTGCCCATGTTCATAACGTTAAGGTTATCCTGCACTGGCGCCGGACCGGTATCATGTGGAAGAATCATTGCTGTAGCATCATACTCAATCGTTAGAAACTGGTCCGCAAAGGGGTTGTTCGCTTCTCGGGGTGCCATGATAATGATGTCACGGGTTAATTATATAATAGCTTTGATATGATGTTCGTCTAAATGTGCTGAATGTGCTGAATGTTGGATTCACTCTTTCAATATCGTCTTATGTTGTATGTAATGATGCTTCTTATTCAAATGAGGTTGGCACCAGTTCAGATAGGCTGCCGTTGATTTTTTAATAGAAGTAGTAAGTTTCTTGTGTTGATGGGTCTGCGTTTTAGAAGGCAGCTGACCTCTTATTGAAGAATGAGAGATGAGAGGTGGGATTATCTGTGAGACGCCCAGGCGTTGAGCAAAATTTGTTTCTCTTTCCGGCGGGATCCAACTTTTTTAAGTTAACACGAACGTCGATTGGCCTGTACTAAACGACATCGATTATGGGTGATTAAACAAGATTAACCAAGATTACACAAGATTAAAATTCAAATATGCAGCCTTCGCCGTCTATAGTATGACACTGAGCTTCGCATCAAAAACGATTAACAGTTTGTTTCAGTATTGATAGCATTTTATCGATAGGGATCAAGTTGGAACTGACATTCTCTAGTTTCAGTGGAGGTATTACATAAATGGTCTGGGTAACTTATCGGGCAGAATGGGTCGTGTCGTTGCTAGTAATCCTCAGCAGGACTAAAGGTTTTATAAAATAGCCTCTCTAAGGGACCATTTTTTCATGATTGTAATTGGTCTATTTCAATACATAATTATCTATGAAGTAGGCTTCCCAAATACAGATGATATGTATCGTATTACTTATGTTACTTTCAACCCAAATCAAACTTCTTCACTTTTTACGATACTATACGGTATGGTAGCTACAGTATTCAAATTATTTTCACCATTTTTAATCTCCTGGGACTCAAATTTATGAAAGAAGACATATTTATGGGTTGACCTAACATTGCTCACTAAGACGAAATTAGCTATTGTTTGATCGTGGGAAAATTTCTGAGGGGAGAAAGCTCTCTCAGAATAAATAGAGCATTTGAGCCATTGTATGACACTGCGATATGCAGTTGGCTTACATCATGATGTGTTTGA
>Ga0307981_1000273_pt1 | contig 55479 bp, 49 predicted proteins | sample OrgLakmetagen987_FD_201849 | JGI IMG/M metagenome (GOLD analysis project Ga0307981, IMG submission 201849) | Saline water microbial communities from Organic Lake, Antarctica - #987 | ecosystem: Environmental > Aquatic > Non-marine Saline and Alkaline > Saline | place: Antarctica: Organic Lake... | reverse complement strand
TATTTTCGAGTGAGTAAGTATACATTTTGTCTTCAGCTAAGACATATAAGGTGTTGTTGTGCCAGTGTAAATATTCAGGGCTGACTTCAAAAGAATGTGTTTTCACCACTTCGTGAGTTGCACTATTAAATATATGTGTGTGCCCAACTTCATCGACAGCAAAGGCAACTAGGGTCTGACGGTCAAATTCAATGGCGGTAAGCGTACCGCTCGGCAATCCTGTAAGCACACCAGCTGGTACGAAGGTAAAAACTCCCTCTAGATTTGCGTTTTGCCATACCTGAGTTTCTATAGCGTCTATATTAAAATAAATACTGCGTTGATTAGGTGAGACCAGCACTTTCAAAACATCAAGGTTAGCTTGTAAAAAGGTTTGCTGCCGTTCACCTAAACGATTAACTAGGTGAACGCCGTCAGCATCAGCGAGCACAGCCTGACCAAAGCGGACAAGGGGCACAAAGACCTTTGGTGCATCAAACATGAGCCGCGTTGCTGGCTCAAGTGAGTTAAGCACAGTCCATATTGATATGTATTTGTTATTGTCTAGCTGCGTATAAAGCACCAAGTTTTGTTGATAGAGTTCTAAGTTCCAATCCAAACTATGACTTTCACCCTGTGTCGCTAAGTCTGCATAATCAGGGATAACAAAAGAACCTGTTAGTTCTCGTCTAACTCTTGAGGATGCTTGGGTAAAAGCAAAAAGTTCCACAACACCATCACTTCTAATCAATGCATAATGTGCCTTGCCTTCGGCACCTTTGGGCATGCGCACAAGCTCTGATGAACAAGGATGAGCAAAGCGTGCTATTTGCAAAAGTTTAGTACTTTCAACCTCATGCAGTTGCACCTCACAATCGCCTTGTGACAAAAGTATAATGCTATCACTAAGGGTGAACATCGACATTGTGTCCTTGGCATTGACGACGTCAAACTTTTCTTCGAAATTCAGGTCCGGTTTATTTAGAAGCGGCCACGCATTGCTAAGGATGTGCATAACAAGCAAAAAAAACATCGCTAGCACTAACAACCCAAACAGCGTCACGACTCTGCGCGCTATAGCGTCAGCGCGGAATCGTTTTTTGTCAGACTGTGCTAATGGATTTGGTTGCATAGGGGCTGTTTTGGTTTATGATTTATAAGAATGCAATATTGTTGACTATAATGATAGACGAATTAACGAAAAAGGTAATGAATATGCAGGCAATGGTGTTAACGGTAGTGGGGAAAGATAAGCCAGGACTAGTTGAACAAATAGCTAAATCGATCAAAGACGCTAATGGTAATTGGCTGAAGAGCAGCTTTTGCCACTTGTCAGGTCATTTTGCAGGATTTGTTGAAGTAATGCTCCCGTTCGAAAGTCATAATCAGCTTATTCAGTCCTGTCATACTATATCGAATCTGCAAATAACCCTAGTACCTGCATCACTTGAGGATAGCAAGCAAACACATGAATTTGAGATAAGTGTTACCGGTAACGATCGCCAAGGTATTGTAAACGACATTAGTCACTGTCTGACGAATCTTAATGTTAGTATTAAAGAAATGGAAACGAACTGCGAAAGTGCGCCTAATTGGGGGAGCCAAATATTCAGCGCAAAAATGACCCTCGCCGGCGACGAAAACACCACTATTGATGATATTATAGAAGCCTTAGAGCATATTACCGATGATCTAGTCGTCGAATTAATAGAGGACAACGTTTAAGTGCCCACCATTACCAAGACCAAATACTTTCCAAAGGAATTGAGCTGGCTCTCATTTAACGAGCGAGTGCTGCAAGAAGCAGCCGACGAGAATACCCCGCTGATCGAACGTATACGTTTTTTAGGCATATACAGCAACAACCTCGATGAGTTTTATCGGGTACGCGTGGCTGACGTTAAACGCTTAATTACGATTTCTCAAAACGACGGTGAGTTAGAAAGCGCCGACGAATTACTGCAACTATTGCATGAGATTCAGCAACGCGTAAAAGTACTCTCTGCTCAATTTGATAAGATACATAATCAGGTCACCAATGATTTAAAGCGCTATAACATACATATTTTAGCTTACGAGCAGCTGGACGAAAAACAAGTTGAGTGGGTAAAAAACTACTTTCGTAATCACGTTTTATTGCACGTTGCGCCAATTTTGTTGGATAACAAAGTAGAACTAATAAAGCGCTTGAATGACAGCTCGGTGTATCTTGACGTTGCTTTGTATCGCCCCGGCAGAAACACTAAATACGCGGTAGTAGAAATTCCCACCAATCAAACCAGTCGATTTGTAGTATTGCCTACTCAGTCGAGTAAAACAGTGAAACAAATCATATTACTTGATGATGTCATCAAACTCTGTATTGATGAAATATTTAAAGGTTTTGTGCGCTTTGAATCCTCTGCCGCTTACTCATTTAAAATCACACGGGACGCCGAATATTCGATTAATGACGAAATAGACGAAAGCTACGTGGACAAAATGTCAGAAGGCATGAAACAGCGACTTATTGCAGAGCCTGTGCGTATTATTCACGATAAAGGCATGCCAGATGAGATGATCAATGATTTACGTAAACGCTTACGTATCTCAAACGTCGACACCATTCAATCCGCTGGTCATTACCGTAACTTTAAAGATTTTATTGGTTTTCCAAATGTTGGGCGTGATTATCTTGAACACAAAAAACTCCCGCGTTTGCGCAGTAAGAGCTTTGTAGAGCACAATACCGTTTTTGAAGCGATTGCTAAACAAGACATACTACTTTACTACCCATACCATGACTTTTTACATTTCACAGAATTTGTAAGACAAGCAGCATTTGACCCTCAGGTTAAACATATTCGCCTAAATATTTATCGGGTTGCGTCACAGTCTCGTATTATTAGCTCCTTAGTTGACGCGGTGGACAATGGTAAAAAAGTCACGGTTGTGGTTGAGTTACGCGCTCGCTTTGACGAAGAAAACAACATCGCTTGGTCAAAACGCATGACGGATGCGGGAATAAAGGTCGTGTTAGGTAACCCTAGCGTGAAAATCCACAGCAAGCTTTGCATTGTCACGCGAGAAGAACGAGGCACGCTTCGCCATTACTCACATTTTGGCACCGGTAACTTTAACGAAAAAACCGCTAAACTTTATACCGACCTCTCTTTGTTTACCTGTGATCATGAGCTTGCAATGGAAGCCATTCAAGTATTTGATATGATTCAAAACCCTTACAAGAAGGTAAGATTTAATCAGCTGCAAGTCTCGCCTATTAATGCACGCAGTAAAATTCAATCACTAATTCGTCAAGAGATTCAGCGCAGCACAGAAGGTCATTTTGCCCAAATTACTTTTAAAATAAACAATTTAGTTGACCCCGAACTAATTGATGATTTATACCGAGCCTCACAATCAGGCGTAAAAATTCGCGGCATTATTCGCGGAATGTGTTCGTTAATTCCCGGAGTACCTGGTCAAAGCGAAAATATAGAGATCATTAGTATCGTTGACCGTTTTTTGGAGCATCCAAGAATTATGGTGTTTGAAAATGGCGGCGACCAAAAAATGTTTATTTCCTCTGCCGACTGGATGACTCGTAACATGGATTATCGCATTGAAGTTGGTTGTCCGATAAAAGATCCCGACGCACGGCAGATGATTGTCGACTTGCTCGAGCTGCAATTTACTGACACGCTTAAAGCCAGAGTCATCGACCAAACACAATCAAACACATACGTGAAACGCGGTAATCGTAAAAAGTTACGTTCACAAATTCAAACTCATCAGTATTTGGCTGATCGAGAGGCTACTTAATTGCAAAATCTGTATCAAATATTTGATAACACTGAACAACGCACAACCGAAACCATCGCCGCTTTAGACATAGGCTCTAACAGCTTTCATCTAGTAGTGGCGCGAGTAGTGGCCGACGCAGTACAAGTGGTTAATCGTGTAAAACACAAAGTACGACTAGCAGACGGCCTAAATGATAAATCACAGCTATCTGAAGCAGCTATGCAAAGAGGCTTAGATACTCTTGAGAGCATGATTGAGCCTCTTTCTGGCTTACCTATTGATTCCGTGCGAATAGTAGCGACTCACACCCTAAGACGAGCAAAGAATGCACATGAATTTTTGCGTCGCGCCCGAAAAATATTTCCTTTTCCGATAGAAGTAATCTCAGGAGCAGAAGAAGCCCGATTGATTTATGTGGGTGTTAGCACAAACGGAAATACCGAAGGGAGCCGCTTAGTTATCGATATTGGTGGTGGCTCCACGGAATTTGCAGTGGGGAAAAGTAGCGCGCCACAACTGTGTAAAAGTGTGCAGATGGGCTGCGTCAGTTATCAAAGGCGTTTCTTCCCCGATGGGAAAATTACGCGTAATGCCGTCGAAACTGCCATTACCGCAGCGCAACAAGACCTAGAGCTCGCTTGTGCGAATTTACGCGAATATCACTGGCAACATGCTATTGCCAGCTCAGGCACCGCCAAAGCAATTGCCTTAGTTGCTCACCCTAATCCAGAGGAGCAAACAAGCCCTTTTAATCAACATGATTTGCAATTATTGCTGGCAAGGTGTATTGAAAAAGGGCACTGTGATGCGCTTGATTTTGACGGTCTACCTGACGATAGGAAACCAGTATTTGTATCGGGTTTATGTATTATGTTGGCCATTTTTCAGTCTCTTAAGCTATCTCAGGTTGAGATTTCTCAGGCTGCGCTAAGAGAGGGTGTACTCTCTGAACTACGAGGTAAACAAACCTCTCAGAACGTACGAGTAAGAACCGCACAAAGTCTGGCCACCCGATATGATGTAGACACACAATATGCACACAAGGTATTAAAGACCTGCATGCAAATATACAATGACGTAAAGCAGGATTGGGACTTAGTAGACGCTAAATATCGCTTTATGCTGGGCTGGTCAGCTTTGCTTCATGAGGTCGGCTTACAAGTCAATTATCGCAGCATTCAAAAACACAGCAGCTATATTCTCTCGCACTCTGATTTACCTGGCTTTAATCAAGATCAACAACGCGTGATGAGTGTGCTAGTGAGGTTTCATCGCAAAAAAATTCAGACTAATTGCTTCCCTAATAGCATTGAATATAGCGAACAGACTATCACTAGACTTCTAGTGGTGTTGCGCCTCGGTATATTACTTAACATCAACCGACAAATTTCAGCAGAGCTTGTTGGTAAATGCACCGTCAAAGGCAATGAGGTCAAATTAGTGTTTATACAGGACACACTTAAGAACAATCCACTGTTGGTCGCTGATATAGCCAAAGAGAGTCATTATCTCACTGCTCTCGGGATCAAACTTGAGGCCAGTTGATACTAAATTTTATTAGGAGTAAAGATGGATATTTTTATGCAAGCGGCCATTGATGAGGCCAAAAAGGGATTAGCTGAAGGGGGAATACCCATCGGCTCGGTTATTGTTCATAACAATAAAATAATTGGCCGCGGACATAATCGACGCGTACAGTCAGGGAGCCCAATATTACATGGTGAAATGGATGCCTTTGAAAATGCAGGGCGACAATCTGCAAGCGTCTATCGTGAATGTACAATCTATACAACACTTTCCCCTTGCTGCATGTGCAGCGGTGCCATTATGCTGTATGAAATTCCGAAAGTAATAGTGGGTGAAAATAAAACCTTTATGGGTGAAGAAGGCCGTTTGCGAGAAAAGGGAATCGATGTTGAGGTCTTAAATGATCAGGGCTGTATTGAGATGATGAGAGACTTTATTAGTCAAAACCCACAACTGTGGAATGAAGACATAGGAGAAGATAGCTAAACTCAAACTATCGTCTTTTTACTTAAATTTAGTCAATAAAAAACCCGGATAAATCCGGGTTTTTGTTTTTTGTAACTAAGGTATTGGTAACTAAAGCTTAGAAGCGATAGTTAACACCTATACGTACTTCCCAAAGAGAAGGACCGCGCGACAAGCTTTGGCTTGGAGCATTAAAGTTACTGTATTGGTAACCACCAAAGCCATCTGCATTAGCAGTAATCACTTCTTCACCTACGAAAGAACCCTGACGGAAATCGCCCCAGTCATCGTTAAGCATGTTAGTGAAGTTTTCAATTATGATAAATGCACTTGCTCTATGGTCTTCAGAGAAAGCTGGCAATTGCTGGCTTACACGAACGTCAGCTTTAACCCACCAATCAGCATTTTTAGAGTTACGCTTAACAATTGCGCCACGTTCTAAATCTTCAGCATCTACGAAAGCATTAAATAACGCTTCAGTTTCAGCAGCAGTCTGAGTGATGTCGCCATCTCTGTTTACGGTATCAACAAAAGTTACCGAACCATTGCTAAGGTCTGCAGCATCAGGAACGAAAAGTAACTGACGGCCTCTGGCAGTGTCATAATCTTCAAACGCATCAGAATCACCATCAAATACATAAGAGAATGGACGACCATCAGACGCTGTACCGAACAAGCTGAAACGAGTTTCGTAACCCGCCATAAACTCATGAGCATAGCTTAAGCTTAACGTTAAACGCTGTGGAATCTCATAGTCAGACGTTGCTACCGACGGGTCGATAGGGTTAGCCGTTGCAAAATTAACATAGTTTGAGAATGCTACAGAGCTAGTCATTGGGTTAGCATCTTCAGATTCAACGTATGCATAACCTAGTGTACCGCTAATGCCGTTGTCCCACTCTTTCGCTACGCTTAATGATAAAATGCTAGATTTTCCGTCACCAACATTTACATTGCCAAGAACGAAGTCACTACCAACACGTCGTCCGTCGTCGATTAAACCAAGGGCAATACGGCCATCGTCTAATTGAGTTGCACCATTGTAAGTAAGGTTAGCATCGCGATAAATCGCAGAATCTTCTTTGTTCGTAAAGATTATATCAGCAGAAACCACATAGTCTTGCGGAGCAACCCACGTTAACCCTAGAGTATATTTCCACTCAGAAGGGATTTCAAAGTCTGGGTCAGTTGCAACAGTGTTACCGTCGCCGTTAACGCGACTAGTGTTGCCAACTAAGTCAAACAGCTCTTGTGGAACGTCAAAGATTGGTCTGCCTTCGCCATTGAAGTCGATAGCGAATAGGTCTACCGGCTGATCGTCAACGTAACTAGATAAGTCATCTTCACGGGTACCGATGTTAGTTACACCATCGTTAGAGTATGCGTTAGAAATCCATACATTCGGGTTACCGCCTGAGAACAGACCAATACCACCACGAAGCTCAACAGAATCGTTAATTGCCCAGTTAAATGCAACACGTGGTTGTAACAAGCTGATTCCGTCTACGTTGCCTTGGTTGCTATAACCATAGCGGTCAAGGAAGTTCTGGTTTAAGTTTGGAACATCGTCAGATGAGTATGACTCATAACGTAAACCCAATTTAACTTGGAAGTCGTCAGTCAAGTAAAACTCGTCTTGTACGTATAGAGACAATATGCTGAAGTTAAATTGCGCGCCTGCGTCAGCCGGGTTATTTGTGCCAGCAGAGTTGTTGTAGTAAATGCGGTCAACAAGGCCTTGCTCAAACTCGTCTATGCTACCAAAACGGTATTCACCTTGTGAATGCTGCATAAATAAGTTGAAAACATCTTGCTCTTCATATTCAACACCAGCAGTGATTTTATGATCACCTAGGTAATAAGTACCAGCAAGTTTAACATCCAAACGTTCCCAGTCTAAGTCGTTTGATTGACGTGAGTCATCAGGACCGATGAAAATAGTACCGCCACCGGCTCTGATTGATGCTTCAGCAAAACCAGAAGCTGCATCTAATGAAATCTGACGATTGTCTAAATTAGTTTGACCAAGACGGAACTCGGTAGAGAAATCGTCTGTCCAGTTTGAATATAAGGTAAGAACCGTTGAATCTAACTCAGCGCCACGCTCATAGAAGTGATTAGACAACGAGATGCGACCAAAGCCGCCGTCTGATTGGCTTAAGCTGAAACCGTCATTTTGAATGTAAACAAGCGCAGCACGATGATCGTCTGTAATGTTCCAATCTAATTTCAACAACACTTTTTCGTCTTCTACAGGAGCACTACCTGGAGTACCACCTGCATCATAACCGTATACACGTTGAGCAATTTCAACCACTCTATCAACAGCCGCTTGGTCTGCGCCATTACCGAAGTTGTAATCAAATAACTGCACGCCTTCTAGTTTTTCATAGGCTGCATAAATAAATAGTTTGTCTTCAATTAGAGGAGCACCGATGTTAAAACCGTATCGCTTCTCAGTGTAGTTACCATTATCACGCTGTTCACCGCCAGCGGTATCGCCACGGAAAGAGTCGCTGGTGTAATCATAAAACACACCGCCAGTAATTTCGTTAGTACCAGACTTGATAACCGCGTTGATGTTACACGCGGTAAAACCGCCGTATTCAACGTCCATCGGAGCAAGTTCAACCGCTACTTCTTGGATTGCGTCGAAAGAGAAGGGGATACGCTCGGTTGGGTAACCATTGCTATTGAGACCGAAAGTGTCATTTAAACGAACACCGTCAAGCGTTAAGCTGTTAAAGCGTGGGCTAGCACCACCACAACGAACTGAATCGTTGTTACTTTCATCAACGAAAATACGTGGGTCGGCACGAACAATGTCGTTAATGTCACGGTTGATCGCCGGTGCATTCTCTAAATCTTCTAAGCTGAAGATTGATTGTGGACCCGTTGCACCGAATACTGAAGTGCTAACAGATGCTGAGCTTACGCTGATGACTTCAACGTCAGATGCTGCGTCTAATTGAAGTGCAACGTCAAACGCTTCACCCAAATTAAGGAAAACGCCGTCTACTGTCGTGTCTTGAAATTCCGCTGAATCAACAATAATCTGATATGGACCACCAACTCGCAAACCGCGCATAGTGAACGTACCGTTTGCATTAACCGTAGTCTGACGGCTAGTTCCAGAAGGTAAATGCACTACTGTAACCAACGTTCCAGCAGCAGGGCCACCTGATGGGCTAGTAATTTGACCTTCCATTGCTGAAGACGTTTCTTGCGCCATAGCGGCAGTAGAAAGGCCAACAGACAAAGCTACCGCTATCGCGATTTTGCTTATTTTGTTGTTTGTAAACATTGTAGTTTCCCTATGTATTTTAATAATGTTAAACGCTGCTAACTTTTGCGTGCCGATTGTCGTTGCCAACCTTTACAGTTTTATTACAGCTTTATAATTTAACTTAATTTTACTGTGTTTTTGTATTCTTATTATAAAAACGCTTATATTTTTAATGACTTAAATTCGCTTGGCATAATTATCTATGCTCTTTATATTGTGTGAAATTAAATCGATTTTCACTATTTCCGGAGCCCGTTGTTCGATGACCAGACGCGATCAACAAATGTATGCAACAAGCAAGGTCTGCGTAGAATAAACGACATCCTCGATCTATTCAACAAGCAAAATTGTACGAGAATTACTCAACGTGTTGTTCATTTCATGAGCCATTGATTTTGTTAGGTTTTGAGCGCTTATTGCAACCTGTAAAAATAACGATTATTTTTTGAGTGAATATACAAAGCGTAATATCGCTCCTGAACTCTCGCTCTAGGCTAAAAAAAGTCCCGCATGTATGAACATTGGCGGGACTACAATCAAAAAATAGCTGTGTTCTAGGTTTTTGAAGCGTCGAAGATACCCTGTATTGTTGCGTCCAAAATAGCATTAAAATCCACATCAGCTTGCTGAGCATTCAAACCCTCAGTTAACGCTCTTGAAAAGCTAGCAATCATGCCTTTGTTCTCGCTTAATCGCTGATTCGCTTCTTCTCTCACATATCCACCTGACAGCGCCACTACCTTTAGGACTCTTGGGTGATCGATACATTCTTTATAAAAGTTCGCTGTTTCTGGCAATGTCAGCTTTAGCATTACAAGTTGATTGTCGTTTAGCGCATCAAGCGCTTTTAATAATGCGGCTTTGAGCATGGCTTCCGCTTGCGCTTTTTCAGGACTATGAATGTCGACTTCCGGCTCAATAATCGGTACCAATCCGGCAGCAATAATCTGCTTACCAACTTCAAATTGCTGAGAAACTACTGCATCTACACCGGCCTGATTCGCAAGTTTCACTACCGAACGCATTTTGGTGCCAAAAACATCTTGTGCTGTTGCTTTTGCAAGTAAGGCGTCTAATTCTGGCATAGCTTTCATGACCTGCGCGCCATTTTTTTCGTCGGCTAAACCTTTATCAACTTTTAAGAACGGAACCACGTTTTTATTTTCCCATAAAAAACGTGCACTCGACTTCCCTTCAATGTCTCTATCAAGTGTGTTTTCAAACAAAATAGCCCCTAATACACGCGTGCCATCAAATGCAGGACTGGTAATGATGCGGGTTCGCATAGCATGCACACAAGCAAACATTTCTTCGTCATTGGCGTATGCACTTTCGTCTACACCATAGAGTTTTAGTGCTTTAGGTGTGCTACCGCCACTTTGGTCCAAGGCGGCAATAAAGCCATTTTCCTGCTGCACTTTAGTTAGCATGTTTTGTTGGGCTTGTGTTGTCATGGTCCGTTTGTCCTCGTGTTTACTAGGTATATTGTATTATTTTGAATTTATGGTCTGTCTAATATTGCCACAGCAGGGAGTTCTTTTCCTTCTAAAAATTCTAGAAAAGCGCCACCGCCTGTTGAAATATAGGACACTTTGTCGGCAATGCCATACTTGTCTACCGCCGCTAGCGTATCGCCACCGCCTGCAATTGAAAATGCATCGCTTTGCGCAATGGCTTCACCAATCGCTTTTGTACCCTCCCCAAACTGGTCAAACTCGAACACGCCAACCGGGCCATTCCATACGATAGTGCCGGCATTTTTTAAGATATTAGCCAAATATGCAGATGTCTGTGGTCCAATATCAAAAATCATATCATCGCTTTCTACTGCATCTACCATTTTAATAACCGCGGGTGTATCTTCTGCGAAAGCTTTCCCCACAACTACATCCGTTGGGATAGGTATTTCTCCGCCATTGGCCTTTGCTAAATCGGTGAGCCTTTTGGCTTCGTCTTGCAAACTCTCCTCCATAAGAGATTTTCCAACACTATGACCTTGCGCTGCAATAAAGGTGTTGGCAATACCGCCACCCACAATGAGTTGGTCCACTTTATTTGCCAAGCTCGCTAGCACCGTCAATTTGGTTGACACTTTTGAGCCACCAACAATAGCTACAAGTGGGCGCTTAGGGTTATCGAGCGCTTTAGACAGTGCCTTCAGCTCAGCATCTAGCAATGGTCCTGCGCACACCTCTTTAGCAAATTTGGCCACACCGTGAGTACTCGCTTGTGCTCTATGAGCAGTGCCAAAGGCATCCATTACAAATACATCACACAGATTTGCGTAGGCTTTTGAAAGTGTTTCCTCATTCGCTTTTTCACCTATATTGAAGCGAACATTTTCAAGTATGGTCACTTCACCTACTGGCGCATCAGTTACACTATCGTTTAAATATTGAGTGACAAAATTAACTTTAACTGGCAAGTGCTGAGCAAGATAATCAGCAATTGGCTTTAATGAGAACTCAGGTTCAGGCTGGCCTTCGGTTGGGCGACCTAAATGCGACATCACCATTACGGCTGCGCCCTGTTTAATTGCTTGTTCAATGGTTGGAATAGAGGCTCTTAAACGAGCATCTGAGCTAATACTTCCGTTTTTTACTGGCACATTTAAATCCTGTCTTATTAACACACGTTTATTACGTAAATCACATTCAGACATAGTTTTAATTGGCATTTTTTGCTCCTTTTCTGAAACGTTAGATTGGATTAATATCCCACCTGATGCATATATAAAGAGGTATCGAGCATTCTATTGGCGAAGCCCCACTCGTTGTCACACCAAAGCAGAGTTTTCACGAGTTGTTTATGACTCACCCGCGTTTGCGTGCCATCCACTACACAAGAATGTGGGTCATGATTAAAGTCGACAGACACTAGCGGGGCTTCGGTGTAATCAATAATATTGGGCGGAAAGTCTACTGAGGCATTGGCAAGCACATGATTGACTTGGGCAACATTTACTTTGTCTCGCAAAGTTACGCTCAAATCCATCGCGGTAACGTTGATAGTCGGCACTCTGACTGCAATAGCTTCAAATTTACCAGCAAATTTAGGCAGTATTCGCTCTATGCCACGGGCCAATTTAGTGTCTACAGGAATGATCGACTGACTCGCTGCTCGTGTGCGCCGCAAATCAGGATGATAGGCATCAATAACCTGTTGGTCATGCATAGATGAATGAATGGTAGTAATAGTGCCGCTTTCAACACCAAATGCCCTATCTAATGCTTGAATAACCGGCACGATACAGTTGGTGGTGCATGAGCCGTTAGAGACCACAGTGTGCTCTGGAACTAGGCTTTTGTGATTGACACCATAGATAATCGTAGTATCCATATCTTGGCCACAAGGCTGTGAAAACAGGACTTTTTTTACACCTTGACGCATATGCTCTTTAGCATCGTCGGCGGAAGAATAAACACCGCTACACTCTAGTACTATATCTACTTTATATGCCGCCCAATTGATATTTTCGATGCGCTTTTCGTGAAACAAGGCTATCTCGTCTTGGTTAACAAGCAGTGTGCTTTTATGGTTGTTTTGTAGATGATTGACTTTATAACGGAAACGCCCATGAGTGCTATCATACTGCAGCAAATGTGCGATCCCTTCAGGTTCGGCAATCTCATTGATTGCCACAACCTGAATACGATCTCGATAGCCATTTTCATATAAAGCTCGCACTACACTGCGGCCAATACGGCCAAACCCGTTGATGCCGATACGAAGCACGTTTACATATCCTTAAATAGTTATATTAATCGCCGTTTATAAGGCGAGCGCCGCATCTACTACAGCTTGTGCTGTGATATTAAAGTGCTTAAATAAATCACCCGCCGGAGCAGACTCACCAAAAGTATCCATACCTATTACTGCGCCATTCAAACCAACATACTTATACCAAGTATCTTTTGCTAAAGCCTCCACGGCAACACGCTTGGTCGTACTGGCTGGCAGAACTTGTTCTTTATAGCTCGCAGACTGACGGTCAAATACGTCTGTACATGGCATTGATACGACGCGCACTGCCTTACCCTGCTCGCTTAGATGCTGTGCGGCTTCTACTGCTAGTTGTACTTCAGAACCTGTCGCAATTAATATAATTTCGGCTGGAGTTACACTATCAACCAACACATATCCGCCACGTTCAACATCACTTACCTGCTGAGGGTCTCGCGTTTGCTGCGCTAAGCCCTGACGGGTAAAGATAAGTGTAGTTGGCCCGTCACTGCGTTCAATTGCCGCTTTCCATGCAATCGCAGATTCGACCTGATCGCATGGACGCCAGTTGTCTAAATTTGGTGTAGAGCGCAGAGAAACGAGTTGCTCAACCGGTTGATGCGTCGGCCCGTCTTCACCTAAACCTATTGAATCATGGGTATACACAAAGATAGCGGGCTGTTTCATGATAGCTGACATTCTTACCGCATTTCTGGCGTATTCCATAAACATTAAGAAGGTTGCGCCATAGGCCTTAAAGCCGCCATATAAAGTAATGCCATTCATCATTGCCGACATACCAAACTCGCGAACACCGTAATAGATATAATTACCGCTGGCGTCTTCTTTCGATACGCCTTTAGAGCCATTCCAAATTGTCAGGTTAGAACCTGCTAGGTCAGCAGAACCGCCGAGTAATTCTGGCAACATAGGTCCAAATGCATTAAGTGCGTTTTGCGAAGCTTTACGAGTCGCAATGTTTTGTGGATTTTGTTGCAAGGCATTAATGTACTTCGTCGCGTCTTTATGCCAATTGTCTGGCAACACATTGGTTTTACGACGAACAAACTCTTGCGCGAGTTCTGGGTGCGCTTGCTGATACTCGGCAAAGTTTGCTTGCCACGAAGCTTCGGCTTGGGCGCCTTTGTCTTTAGCATCCCACTGTGCGTAAACATCTGCAGGTACTTCAAAAGGCCCATACGACCAGTCTAAGGCTTTACGAGTGAGAGCAATTTCATCGACACCCAAAGGCGCGCCATGACAATCTTCTTTGCCTTGTTTGTTTGGAGAGCCAAAACCAATCGTAGTTTTACAGCAAATGAGCGTAGGTTTATCAGCCTGCGCTTTTGCTTGATCAATAGCGCTGGCGAGCTGCTCAGGGTCGTGACCATCTACATCAGCAATTACTTGCCAACCATAAGCTTCAAAGCGTTTTGGCGTATCGTCACTGAACCAGCCTTCTACTTCACCATCAATTGAAATGCCGTTGTCATCCCAAAATGCGATTAATTTGCCAAGTCCAAGAGTACCCGCAAGTGAACAGGTCTCATGAGAAATACCTTCCATTAGGCAGCCATCACCTAAAAAGGCATAAGTGTAATGGTTGACGATATCAAAGTTATCGCGGTTAAACTGAGCGGCTAGAACTTTCTCTGCCAAAGCCATACCAACAGCGTTTGAAATACCTTGGCCTAATGGGCCTGTGGTTGTCTCAACGCCTGGCGCATAGCCATATTCGGGGTGGCCAGGGGTTTTAGAATGTAATTGGCGGAAGTTTTTCAATTCTTCTAGTGGTAATTCATAACCGGTAAGATGAAGTAATGAATACAACAACATAGAGCCGTGACCATTGGATAAAATAAAACGGTCTCTATTGGCCCAATTCGGGTTTTTAGGATTATGAGAGAGATAATCACACCACAATACTTGCGCAATATCTGCCATTCCCATTGGCGCACCAGGGTGGCCAGAATTAGCTTGTTGAACAGCGTCCATACTGAGGGCTCGTATAGCATTAGCGAGGTGGCGGCGTGATGACATGTATTCTCCTTTAGAATCCAATTAGATGCGGCTTTTTGTAGGGCTGCATTGCGCGCGACATTTCAAGCCGCGTCAGATATGTTTAACTATATATTGTGGCCTGACACTATAGTCACTTCAATCATTAATTCATTTATCTGCATATTTTTCGGCTCACGAGCATTTTAAAAAGCGCATTTATGGCTCGTTAAGTCAAAACAGCGCCCAAAAACGCTTTAAAATGTGATCTTTATTCAGTTAACTTACGAACTCTATAAATAATCAAATAGACTTTTAGACGTCTAGACGCAAATATATTACACTGTGCGCATATTAGGGTCGAGTCAAATAACTTGACGAGTCCACAAAGCCAATCAATTTACGAACTTGGCGTAACTCAAATAACGATAGTGGTCACTACAGTAATCACCATATTCAGGACAATTCATGACATCACGTTTATTCACTTCAGAATCAGTTTCTGAAGGACACCCAGACAAAATAGCAGACCAAATTTCAGATGCAGTGCTCGACGCCATACTTAAAGAAGACCCTCAGGCTAGAGTCGCCTGCGAAACCTTCGTTAAAACCGGCATGGTATTAGTTGGAGGTGAAATTAACACCACTGCTTGGGTCGATATTGAAGAACTTGCGCGCAAAACAGTCAAAGACATTGGTTATACTCATTCAGACATGGGCTTTGATGGTGAGTCTTGCGCAGTATTAAACGCTATTGGTAAACAATCAGGCGACATAAACCAAGGCGTAGACCGCGAGCACCCTGAAGAACAAGGCGCTGGAGACCAAGGTCTAATGTTTGGCTATGCAAGTAACGAAACTGACGTATTAATGCCGGCACCCATTACCTATGCACACCGCCTAATGCAGCAACAGGCAACCTTGCGCAAAAACGGTACGCTACCTTGGCTAAGACCCGATGCAAAAAGCCAAGTCACCTTTGTTTATGAGAATGGTAAACCAGTAGCAATTGATGCGATTGTACTGTCTACGCAGCATTGCGACAGCGTTGATAACGCGACAATTCGCGAAGCAGTAATGGAAGAAATCATTAAACCCGTTGTACCTGCACAGTGGCTCACTGCAAATACCCAATACCATATCAATCCTACCGGTCGCTTTGTGATTGGCGGCCCAATGGGCGATTGTGGTTTAACAGGGCGCAAAATTATTGTCGATACCTATGGCGGCATGGCGCGTCATGGTGGCGGTGCGTTTTCTGGTAAAGATCCATCAAAAGTAGACCGCAGTGCCGCTTACGCAGGACGTTACGTGGCAAAGAATATTGTAGCCGCAGGTTTGGCTCAGCGTTGCGAAATTCAAGTTTCGTATGCAATCGGGGTGGCTCAACCTACCTCAATTAGTGTTGACACATTCGGCACTGGCGTCATCGATGACGATGCTTTAGTGGATTTAATTAAGCGTCATTTTGATTTGCGCCCATATGGCCTCATCCAGATGCTAGATTTAGAGCGCCCTATTTATTTACCCACTGCAGCTTACGGTCACTTTGGTCGCGACGAATTCCCATGGGAAAAAACCGATAGAGCTGCTGTATTGAAAGACGATGCTCAGATATAATCCAAATCAAGCGTGGGCAACTCGCCCATAATTGCAACAGGATGAGAGTATGAAAGCATATATTAAACATGGATTAATGGTAGCAAGCGCAATAGCAATGTTGGGCGCTTGCGCAACTTCACCCACTGGCCGCAATCAAGTGCTTTTATATTCTGATGCGCAGCTTGCGCAATCGGGTGCACAAGCGTTCGCTGGGATGAAGCAAGAAACGCCGATTTCTACTACCATGGTGACCAATCGTTTTGTGCAGTGCATCAGTAATAATATCATTGCTCAGCTTGGTCCAAATGAGAACTCCGAAGACTGGGAAGTGGTAGTATTTGATTCTGAGCAGGTTAACGCATTTGCGTTACCTGGCAAGAAAATTGGCGTTTATACCGGTTTACTCGGTATTGCAGAAAATCAGCATCAAGTGGCTGCGGTGATTGGTCATGAAGTGGGCCACGTGCTAGCACAGCACGGTAATGAAAGAATGAGTCAGTCGACCCTCATTGGTATAAGCCAAGAAGCGGTTAACATTGCTCTTCAGTCAAACAATGTAAGCCAATCTGGCGCAATTATGTCCGCACTTGGATTAGGTTTTCAAGTTGGTGTTGCCCTGCCCTTTAGTAGAGCGCATGAAAGTGAGGCCGACGTAATTGGTTTAGACCTAATGTCAAAAGCAGGTTTTGACCCACGCCAATCAGTAAACTTATGGCAAAACATGAACCGTGCTAGCGGTGGTAATCGTCCTTTAGAGATCATGTCTACCCACCCTGCACCAGAAACGCGGATGGCAAATTTAAAAGCCAACATGCCGAATGCATTAGCTCAATACAATGCAGTTGCAAATAAGCCTAATTGCACATAGCTCTCAATTTACCGAGTTTATCTTTAGAATCTGGGCCTTTGTTTTACAAAAAAAGTCCAACATTAGATGTTGGACTCTTTGTTAGAGGCTTTCATTTCCTAAGTTGTTGAGTTATCAACAACTCAAACAAACCAAGCTTATTTTGCTTCTTTATGAACATGGACATCCATTTGAGGGAATGGAATAGAGATCCCTTCTTGGTCGAAACGAAGTTTCACTGCTTCAGTGAAATCAAACTTAAGTCCCCAATAATCACTTGCATTAACCCATGGGCGTACAACAAAATTCACACTGCTATCACCTAATTCAGACACCGCGATTTGCGGCGCTGGCTCTGCCAATACACGCTCGTCAGCTTTAACCATTTCTTCGAGTAATGATTTCGCTTTTTTCAAGTCATCGCCATAACCAATGCCAAACACCATATCCACTCGGCGCGTATCTTTGGCTGAGAAGTTAGTAATGTTGCCGCTATAAATAGCGCCATTTGGTATGATAATTTCTTTATTGTCGGGCGTATTCATTACTGTGGTAAAAATACCAATGCTCTTAACCGTGCCCATATCGCCGCCAGCGTCAACAAAATCACCTGACTTAAATGGTTTAAACACTAACAACATTACCCCTGCCGCAAAGTTTTGCAGTGAACCTTGTAACGACAGACCAATGGCTAAACCAGCGGCACCTAATATAGCAACCATGGAGGTAGTATTAACGCCCAACTGGTCTAATGCTGCCACGATAACAAACAACATCAATACAGCTTTTGCAATAGACTTTAAGAAATCCACAAGCATTGGGTCGTACTTAGCACGGGTTAGCAATTTACCGACTAAATTAACCAATAAGTTAACTACAATCTTACCAATGATGAAGATTATGACCGCGACGCCTAATTGAATCGCAAAAGGTATGACATAATCATTCAGATACATTGAAGCATCATCAGGGCTTAGTTCTAAAAGCTTTGATGCGTCAGCTATAGGCGATTGAACCGCCGCAGCATCAACGGTTGACTTAAAATTAAACATGGTAACTTTCCTTATTCATAAATTTTATTATTTTGAATAATCTATGTTCTGTGTATTGTCTACCACTTTCATTCTTCTCGCAAAGCTTTATTAATTTTTTTTAATTTTATATCAAATAAATTTACCATTATATTCATGGACTTAATATCTTGTGTAGCAAATTTGCAACACTTTTGCTTGCATTGGAATTTATAAGGGTGTATAAATTTCAACCATTGACGCAAAGGAGATACAAGAGTATGGACTTCTCGATAATCATTTTAACATTTTTATTTTTAGTGCTAATAGCGTTGTTTGCTTTCTGTTTGACTGAGCCTCGTGGCAAGAACACTGTTTATGCTCGCAAAGATGCTCATGCAACGAGTTCAATAGCTGAAAATACAAAAGAGAAGGCTTCTGGCCTTAAACCAGATCCAATATCACAATCCAACGAAGCTGCTTACAGTTTACAAAAACAACGGACGGAGGCTGCATAGCCTCCGTTTTTATCTATACTGCAAATGTCAATAATGTTGCGTATCAATAACAATTACTCTATTTCTAAAACCTTAATTTCAAAACACACATTCCCTTAAAAGCGCTCCTCTTTATCCTACTAATCTGCGATACTTAGCTCAGTTATAACTAATCTTATTAAATATGCGCATACCCAGATTTTATACTACGCAAGCTCTACAAGCTGACGACGAAATCACACTTGAAGAATCGGTTTCACACTACATAAGCACTGTTTTGCGTTTACGCGAAAATGCGCCTATCGTTTTATTTAATGGCAACGGCGCTGATTATACTGCCGACGTAGTAGCGCCTCATAAAAAACAAACCAAAGTCGTTATTAATGCACAAATCAGTTTGAACGTAGAATCACCGCTTCAAATTCACTTAGCGCAAGGTGTGTCCAAAGGCGACCGTATGGACTATGCTCTGCAAAAAGCAGTCGAGCTTGGGGTTTCTGAAATCACGCCGGTGCTAACAGAGTTTTGTAATGTAAAACTCAGTCAGGAGCGTTGGGAGAAAAAGCATGAACAATGGCAAAAAATTATCATTGGTGCTTGCGAACAAAGCCAGCGCAATTGTATTCCATCGCTTCATCCAGCAATGACGTTTGGTCAATTTATAAAAGTCAGTACGCTGCAAAAGCGGATTATACTAGCGCCAGGTAGTCAAACGTATTTGTCAGGACTTGCCAGACATCCTCAAGGCTTTCAGCTATTAGTTGGACCGGAAGGCGGCTTTTCTGAGCAAGAGGTCTACACCGCGGAGCAAATAGGGTACACCGCCGTTAACATGGGCCCACGTATTTTACGCACAGAAACAGCTGCAGCAACCAGTATTGCAGTATTACAGGCACTACATGGTGACCTTTAGCTTGTAATTTTGCGCTAAAGCACCACACTAAGTACATAACACGTAAAGAGACAATCGAATGGCTGTAAAAAAATTAGGCATGGTGATGGATCCCATCACCGCCATAAATACAAAAAAAGATACAAGCTTTGCTTTATTACTTGAAGCGCAGCGCCGTGGTTTCGAACTTTATTACATCCAGCAAAAAGACCTCAGTATCGATAACGGCGAGCCTTTAGCCACCTCGCAAACAATATCGGTAACCGACCACGCAACAAATTACTACAGTGTAATCAGTGAGCAGGAGATTAATCTTGGTACCTTAGACGTCATAATGATGCGTAAAGATCCCCCCTTCGACAGTGAATTTTTATATGCGACTCATATATTAGAGCTAGCCGAGCGCAGAGGTGCTTTAGTAGTAAATAAACCACAAGCGTTGAGAGACTTTAATGAAAAGCTTTTTACCTCGCTTTATCCTGAGTTTATTCCTGATACCTTAGTGACCACTCAAAAGTCAGCCTTTAGAGCGTTTCATAACAAGCACAAAGACATCATTTGTAAGCCTCTGGACGGCATGGGCGGTACTAACATTTTTAGAGTTAGCGAAGACGGTAATAATCTAGGCGTGATCAGTGAAGTCTTAACTGCAAATGGCAGCGTTCACGCAATGGTACAGCGATATATGCCAGAAATAAAACAAGGTGATAAACGCATTTTATTAATCGATGGTGAAGTCATTCCCTATTGCTTGGCACGCCTTCCTGCGGCCAATGAAACTCGTGGAAACTTAGCCGCTGGTGGCTCAGGTCAAGCACAAGAGGTAAGCGAACAAGATATGGCCGTCGCTCAAGCAATTGCCAAAGACATGCCGTCTAGAGGTATCATCATTGTGGGTCTAGATATGATTGGTAATAAGGTAACTGAAATCAATATCACCTCACCTACATGTGTGCGTGAAATAGAAGCCGCATACCCAGTTAACATTTGTGGCAAAATTTTTGATGCAATCGAAAAACGCCTTTAGGAGAAGCTAACGCTGTGGCCGATATTGAGCAAATAAGCAGTTTACAAAATCATTTTTTAGTCGCTATGCCTGCGTTAGATGATGAGTATTTCGGACGCTCTGTGACCTATATACTGGAACACAATGATGAAGGCGCTATGGGTATCGTGATCAATCATCCATCTGCTATGACTTTTCGTGAGCTCATTAAGCAAAGTGACAACAAAGCCACCGTTAATGAAGATAAAAGGGACAAAATTGTGGTGTGTGGCGGACCGGTACATCCAGACCGAGGTTTTGTAATCCATAGTACACAAGAGGGTTGGAGCTCCAGCGCAAAGGTAACGCCGACTGTTATGGTGACTACATCTAAAGATATCCTTTCGGTGCTAGGAAACGAATTAGGTCCAGAGCGCTCTCTAGTCGCACTTGGCTACGCCGGCTGGGAAGCAGGCCAATTAGAACAAGAAATTCAGGCTAATGCATGGCTCACCATTGAGGCTGACGAAGAGATATTATTTAATACGCCTATTCATAAGAAATGGCAGGCCTCGGTCAATAAATTGGGCGTTGATGTTTGGCAACTTACCCAACAGTCGGGTAACGCTTAGATGCAGCATCAAACGGCCTTAGCGTTTGACTTTGGCATGAAAAGTATTGGTGTTGCAGTAGGCCAACGCATTACCAGCACAGCATCTCCGTTGGCAGCATTAAGAGCCACAGACGGCATTCCAAATTGGGATGTTGTGGCAAAAACTATTTTAGACTGGCAACCAAGTGTATTAGTAGTAGGTCTACCTTTGAATATGGATGGCACACCTCAAGCAATTACTGATAACGCAAAAAAATTTGGACGTCGCTTAGCTCACAAATATAATTTACCCGTGCATTATCAAGATGAAAGGCTCTCTACTGTAGAGGCAAAAGCCCGGCTGTTTGAACTCGGCGGTTATAAAAAATTGAGCAAAGAAAAGGTCGACAGCGTTTCGGCATGCTTAATATATGAAAGTTGGTTATTTGCCGGTTCGAGCGCTGATTAGCCGTTGTTAACAAGTCCTTGTTAACTCTCTGAACGCGGCGTTTCGCACTTCCAGCAAATACGAAACTGTCGCTCATTGCTTTGTTTACAATTCTCGCAAATCCAGTCAAAAGGCAATACATCCTCGGCAGCGACATCTTCATCAAACTGGGCCATAAGAGCTTCAGCCTTTGGCTCCCAATCAGCATCTAACAACCAGACCTCAGGTAGGGCTTCATGATGCGGAATTTCTCCACTAGCTCCTTGAATGAACTCATTTTTAATCGTACACGGAATGCCAGCATCTGTGAGTAAGGTATAAATTTGACGTACCTTGAACTGATTGAAATCTTTATAAAATCGTTTCATAAACTCGCTTACAAGTGAGGTGGGTGTTAATCTTTACGATATACGAAATAGCGATACGCTTAAGTGTATATGACCTTTTTTTTCAGGCAAGGGCTATTCGTCAGTGTTAAGAACATAAGACTTGGTGCGCCCTTTATTGAAGAGACAGTGAAGCCTGATATTGTTTGTGAGTGGGGTACTGAGCGCATTAACCTATGCCAGTATGATACTGAATCTGAAATTGTTGAAGCACTGATTGAAAAAATGACCCTGCAAGAAAAAATTGGGCAAATGACGCAATCGGTTTGGCACAAGGCTGCACCGCCGAGATGGATGCCAACATCGCAGTCATTGTAGTAGGCGAGCAACCCTACGCAGAGTTTAAGGGCGATACTGACCAACTTTGGCTAAGCGAGCGCCATAAAGGCTATATAGACAGCTGTAAACAATTAAACAAAGCTGTGGTCGTCGTATTAATCTCAGGGAGAACCTTAATCATTGAAGAAGACCTAAATAAAAGTGATGCATTTATTGCCTCATGGTTACCCGGCTCTGAGGGCGCTGGCGTCGCCGACTTTTTATTTGCAGTTGATGGCTTTTCTCCAGTTGGGAAATCACCTTACGCATGGCCTAAGTCTTTTGCCGACTTACCCCTGAACCAATTTGACGAAAATGCTTTATTTCCTTTTGGCTTTGGCTTGTCGGATTACTAAACACTAGCAAAGTAGACCTTATATGACGCAGCGCTCGTTAAAAGCTAGTTCAAACCGACTACCTTCAAAGCAAAAGCGTAAGCTCTTGCGTCATCCTCTAAAGCCGCAAAGCGACCCGATATGCCAAAATGTCCTGACGACATGTTTGTCTTTAACAGCAAAATATTATTATCAGTTTTATATTCTCGCAGTTTTGCTACCCACTTAGCTGGCTCCCAATATGTCACTCGTGGATCCGATAGGCCAGCCGTTACTAACATAGCTGGGTAGTCTTGGCGCTCAATATTGTCATAGGGCGAATAGCCGGCTATGTCGTTAAAGGCTTGTTTGCTTTCAATTGGATTGCCCCACTGCGACCATTCTGCAGGTGTTAAGGGTAAGCTGGCATCAAGAATAGTATTGAGTACATCCACAAAGGGTACATCAGCAATAACGCCGGCAAACAAATCAGGTGCCATATTTACCGCTGCGGCCACTAACAATCCACCCGCTGACCCACCCGTAATAACAATATTACCGCGTGCAGTGTAATTAAGTTGTGCAAGAGTTTCCCCGCTCGCAATAAAATCGTGAAAGGAGTTGGGTTTGTGGCCAAACTTTGCTCCCTCATACCATGCCCTTCCCTTTTCTTCGCCGCCGCGCACATGTCCAATGGCATAGATAAAACCACGATTAACCAAACATAAGCGATTACTCGAAAACCCCGCAGGTATAGATATCCCGTATGAGCCATAGCCCTCTAATAAACACGGAGCTGTGCCATCAATAGCGGTATCTTTGTGGTGCAGGATTGTTACCGGCACTTCAGCCCCATCATGGCTTTTGGCTAATATTCGTTTAGTAATATAGTCTTTACTATTATGACCGGAGGGAATTTCAGCTTGTTTAAGTAAGGTGCGTTGGCGGGTACTCAAATTATAGTCAAACACTTGCCGTGGAGTACTTGGCGACGAATAGGTAAAACGCAGCTCGCCGCTGTCAAACTCAGGACTCGGTGCCATGCTCAATGAATACACTTCTTCGTCCATGGCAATTTCAGTAATTTCCCCCCTATCATTCATCATGCAGATACGTGGCAAAGCGTTCTCTCGTTCCATCCAGATCACCCAATCTTTATAAGCGCAGCATGACAGCACCATACGATTGGCCTTGTGGGGCAACACATCTTTCCAATTTTCTATAGATGTGGCATTGACTGGCGTTTCTACAATCTTAAAATCTATCGCGCCGTGCGCATTAGTGTGAATCAAGAAACGCTCACCTTGATGCTCAAGGTCATACTCCAAACCTGGCTGTCGTTTCTGAATCAAGCTAGGGGCAGCGTCAACGTCATCTGTGGAAATCACATAGAGCTCATCTTGGTCGTTCATTCCACTGGCAATCACAATGTACTGCTCAGAACGGGTTAAACCTACCGCACAGTAAAAAGCGGGATCATGCTCTTCATATACCAAGACATCAGTTGCCGGGTCTGTATTAAGCGTATGGCGATACACTCTTGAAGGCCTATGGTTACTATCTACTCTCGTATAAAAAAGGGTGTTAGAGTTTGCCCAAGCTGCACTGCCCACATCCTTTATCTTTGTGCTACGGTCTTTGCCAGTCGGGATATCACGGAACACCAAGGTGTAGCATTCCGCGCCAGAATCATCAAAGCTCCATGCTAATATGCTATGAGTGGGATCTTCATCTACCAAACCCAGTTCAAAGTAATCCTGCCCTTTGGCTTCATGGTTTACATCAAGTAATATTTGCTCATTACCACCGTCTCTTGCCGTACGAACATAAATCGGATGCTCTGCTCCCTGATTATATTTCACTGCATAAGCAAATGGCCCATTTTTGACGGGTACCGAATTATCATCTTCTTTGATCCGCCCGCGCATTTCATTCACGAGGTTTTTTTGAAGTGCTTCGGTGCTGGCCATGGCTTGGCTGTAATAGGTATTTTCGGACTCTAGATAAGACCTAATATCTGCTGATAATTTATCGGGTTCACGCATGACTTCTTGCCAGTTTTCGGCTCTTAGCCAGCTATAATTATCGCTGAGTGCATGATTGTGCGTGTGGGTAATGAGTGGCTTTTTTTCAGCTTTGGGCGCGTAAGGGAGTGCAGGGAAATTAGATGTCAAAAGGTGTTCTTGTTTTGTTGAAGCATGAACATAGGATAAACGTGATAGGCAGTGAAGGCAATCGTCCGAGCTAGAACAAGGCTGCGGTAATAACTTTACGAGTATCGCCAGGTTGGATCACCGCATCGATCTCTAGCATGGTCGCAACCTCTATCGCCTTACCTTTTTGATATTGCTGAGCAAGCAGTTTATCAAACAACGCTTGTCGCGCTTTATCATCCGCAACATCGCTTAATTCTTTTTTGAAGCCGAGTTTAATTGCGCCCTCTAAGCCCATGGGCCCAAACTCACCTTGTGGCCAAGATAGCATGTAACTGGGTTTGGCTGTACTGCCGGCGAGCATTGCTTGTGCGCCTAATCCGTAGCATTTGCGCACCACCACGGCAATAAAATTAACCGATAGATTGGCACCCGTGGCAAACAAATCACTTAAGTAACGAACTGCGCCTTGTTTCTCATGTTCAGGGCCCACCATAAAACCGGGGGTATCGCACAGCGAAACAATAGAGATGCCAAACTGCTCACACAAACGCATGAAGCGATTTACTTTTTTTGCCGCATCAACATCTATTGCGCCACCTAAAACTTTGCAGTTATTGGCAATCAGTCCAATTGGTTTGCCTTCTATGCGCGCAAAACCTAGGACTATAGCCGCACCATATTTTGCGCCAAGCTCGATAAAAGACCCTTCATCCACAATGCCTCTGATCACCTTTTGTATATCATAAACAAAACGCCTGTCTTCTGGCAATACGGTGTTTAAGGCCTCGGTGTCGGGTGCTTTGTAGTTTTTTGTATGACCTTGAAATATCCCTATACATTGCTTTGCCATTTCAATCGCAGCATTTTCATCTTCCACCAGTATATCGATTACACCATTGCGCGTTTGTACTTCTATTGGCCCAATATCAGACGGTGAAAACTTTCCTAAACCACCCCCTTCAATCATCGCAGGCCCGGCCATACCGATACATGATGATTGCGTTGCGATAGTGATATCTGCTGAACCAAACAATGCGGCATTGCCAGCAAAGCAATACGCATTATTTACCGCAATACGGGGAATCTTGCCACTCAGTCCTGCCCAAGTCGCAAAGGTAGTGCACTGTAAACCGGAGTTAATCGTTACAATATCGGTATCACCGGGACGACCGCCGCCCCCCTCCGTTAACATGATCACGGGGAGCCTTTTCTTCGCTGCAATGTGCAGCATGCGGTCTATTTTCAAATGATGGAAGTAACCTTGAGTACCCGCAAGCACAGCATAGTCGTTAACAATGAGTGCGGTATTATAGGTTTGGGAAAAGAATTGAGCATCTGAGCTCACCAGTTCGATTAGTTCGCTATTGATGGGCGCAATGCCGGTAATGACGCCATCAGCAGCCGTTTCAGATTGTAAATCTTCATAGGCTTTGCGTTGCCTTTGCGCCGCTACCGCTAATTGACCATACTCATTAAAGTCAGCGCCATCGCAAAGTTTACTCACGTTTTCTCGAGCCGTGTTATAACCTTTATCGTGACGCTTAGTTGCCTGAACAGCGCGCACCTCATCGCCAGTTTTCGCTAACCTATCGTTTAGCTCTTTATCTTGAGGGTGCTTTGCTTTGCGCATTAGTCTAGATCAATAGACACATTGCTCAAAGAACCTAAAGGACTACCAAAAGACTTGCTGTCGAGCTTAATCATCAAGCGTAAATCGTTAGGTGAGTCTGCATGATGCAGCGCTTGCTCTTCATTAATTTTGCCTTTGCTGTATAAATCATAAAGCGCCATATCGAAGGTCTGCATACCTAATTCACGCCCTTTCATCATCGCTTCTTTAAGTGCACCTGTCTCATTACGCTGAATCAAATCAGAGATAAGAGGCGAATTAAGCAAGATTTCAATCGCTGCCACTCTACCTTTGCCATCAATAGTTGGCACTAATTGCTGTGCCACAATTGCACGAATATTTTGACTTAAATCGTAGCGAAGTTTGTTGTGCAATTCACGCGGCGCCAAATGCATAATACGCTCAATCGCTTGGTTTGCGTTGTTCGCATGCAGTGTCGCCACACACAAATGACCAGTATCAGCAAAAGACATCGCATATTCCATGGTTTCCATAGAGCGAATCTCACCAATTAAGATAACATCAGGCGCTTGACGCAAAGAGCTCTTAAGCGCTTCATCAAATGACAAAGTATCAATACCCACTTCACGTTGAGTCACAATACAGTTTCGGTGAGAATGCAAAAATTCGATGGGATCTTCTATGGTTAGAATGTGACCGAATGAGTTTTCATTTCGATGACCAATAAGCGCTGCAAGTGAGGTAGATTTACCTGTGCCCGTACCCCCAACAAATAATACCAAACCTTTTTTTGCCATAATGATGTCATTGAGAATCGGTGGCAAGCCTAGGCTACTCGCTTTTGGGATTTCCATCACAATACGTCTAACAACCATACCAGCAGCATCACGCTGCCAAAAAGCGGAACAACGAAAACGTCCAACATCGAACAAACTTACGGCAAAGTTACATTCTTTTTCGTGTTTGAAATCTTCTTTCTGGTCGTCGTTCATTGCCTGATGCACTATGGATAGGGCATCATCTTTATTCAAGCGAGTTTCCGATAGCGGTTCTAGCTTGCCATTTACTTTTACACTTACCGGCATACCCGCGGTAACGAATAAGTCTGACGCGCCTCGCGTTACCATTTCTTTTAAGCATTGGTCTAATGTCATCATAAGCTTTACTCAATTTTCCTTTACTAACGCACTCTTAGGCGTTCTTATCAACTGACTTTGCTGCTGCATCTTGTTGTGAAACAATGCCTTGTGCAACTAATTTCTGCAAGCATTGATCCATGGTTTGCATGCCGTGAGATTGCCCCGTTTGAATAACAGAATACATCTGCGGCACTTTATCTTCACGAATAAGATTTCGAATTGCAGGAATACCTAGCATAATTTCATGCGCAGCGACTCGTCCACCACCTACTTTTTTCAAAAGTGATTGTGATATAACCGCCCGCAAAGATTCCGAAAGCATAGAGCGTATCATAGACTTCTCGGCGGCAGGAAACACATCAATAATCCGGTCAATGGTTTTAGGCGCTGAGTTTGTATGCAGGGTGCCAAAAACCAAGTGCCCTGTTTCAGCCGCAGAGATTGCCAAACGAATAGTTTCTAAATCTCGCAATTCCCCTACTAATATAACATCTGGATCTTCCCGCAGAGCACTACGCAATGCGTTATTAAAGCTATGCGTATCCCTGTGAACTTCGCGTTGGTTAATGACGCACAACTTATTATCATGGACGAATTCTATCGGGTCTTCGATGGTTAATATATGTTCGCGTTTATGCGAGTTGATATAATCAATCATCGCCGCTAATGTTGTACTTTTACCAGAGCCGGTGGCGCCTGTAACCAGGATAATGCCCGTTGGCTGGTTAATAATCTTTTTGAAAATTTCGGGAGCACCTAAATCATCAAGCGATAATATTTTGCTAGGGATAGTTCTTAATACCGCAGCGGCGCCACGATTTTGATTAAACGCGTTAACCCTAAAGCGCGAAAGTTCTGGAATTTCAAAAGAAAAGTCTACTTCTAAGTTTTCTTCGTATTCTTTACGTTGACGGTCGTTCATAATGTCATAAATGAGACTATGCACGTTCTTATGTGTAAGTTCGTCTACATTAAGTCTACGCATTTCGCCGTCTACACGAATGATAGGCGGTAAGCCCGAAGTTAAATGTAAATCTGAGGCACCGTTTTGTACACTGAATGCGAGTAGTTCGTTAATATCCAAAACTTTGTTCTCCAAGAGTCTAAGAGGTTTATTAATTTATAATGACAGCTAATACTGCACCGATTGCTGACAATTTAGTCCGAGTTCGCGCTTCTATTACTGGCGCTGCAAATTCTTGCGCGCGCGACCCTAAAGATATTCATTTGCTGGCGGTAAGTAAAACCAAACCAGTATCAGATATCGTGCTTGCGTATGAACATGGACAACGTCAGTTTGGCGAAAATTACGTTCAAGAAGGCATTGAAAAAATTCAACAGCTTAGCCAATATTCCGACATCTTATGGCACTTTATCGGCCCTTTACAATCAAACAAGAGTAAATTTATTGCTGAATATTTTGATTGGATGCATTCGGTCGACCGACTCAAAATTGCTAAACGCCTAAACGAGCAACGCGGCGTCTATCAAAAACCACTGAACATTTGCATTCAAGTGAATATAGACGATGAAAATAGCAAGGCGGGTGTGGCTGAGCATGAGGTTCTTTCGTTACTCGAACAACTGCAAGGACTTGAACGTCTCAAATGTAGGGGCTTGATGACCATTCCAAAAGCGACTGATAACCCGGCTGAACAAAGCGCGAGTTTCTCTAAAATGCATGATTTATTTAAGGCTTGTCAGAAAGTCTATCCAGATTTTGATACCCTTTCCATGGGAATGAGTGGCGACATGGACCTTGCAATTGAGCATGGTAGCACCATGGTAAGGGTAGGAACCGGAATATTTGGGGCTCGCTAGTTCATAATAGTTAACTGCGGAGTCTTTATGTTTATAGTCGCAACATGTAAATCAGAGAACACTGTTTATCCACAAAAGGGGTCACATGAGTTTTAGAAAGATCAGTTTCATCGGCGCAGGCAACATGACTAAATCTATCATTGAAGGTCTAGTCGCAAACGGTTATGACGCCAATAGCATTATGGCGAGCAACCCAAGCTCCGCCAAACTTGAGCATTTACAAAGCACCTTAAGCATTCGCACGAGTCAAGATAATGTGCAGGCTATAGACTTTGCACAAGTGGTAGTGTTGGCAGTTAAACCTCAATTAATGCAACAAGTGTGCGAAGACTTTTTAAATCACGTTAATCTAACAGGCAAATTAGTAATATCAATTGCTGCAGGGATTACCGCACAGCGTTTTAGCGAGATGTTAAATGGCCATCAAAACATTGTTAGAGTGATGCCTAACACGCCCTCTTCTATTGGCTTGGGCATGAGTGGAATTTACGCCGCGCAAAAAGTGTCCAGTGATGACGCAGAGTTTGCTGCGTTCATGATGGAACATGTGGGTGAAACACTTATAGTAGAGCGTGAAGCTGATATCGATACTGTCATTGCTGCAGCGGGAAGCTCTCCGGCATATTTCTTTTTAATTGCACAAGGAATGCAAGAGCAAGCCATTAAAATGGGCTTAGACGCCGACGACGCGAGGCTCTTAGTTCAGCAAGCCATGTTGGGAAGTGCACAAATGATGATAGATAATCCTGAGTTAAGCCTAGAAACCTTGCGCAACAACGTTACCTCAAAAGGTGGTACAACCGCACAAGCAGTTGCAACTTTGCAAAAACACGATATAACACAAATATTAGGTGAAGCGATGCAGGCGGCAGTTACCCGCGCCCAGCAAATGGCTAAAGAATTTTAATGGAACCCAAATAGCATGACAGCAACTAACTTTTTAATCGGTACTTTATTTGACCTGTATTTAATGGTTATTATTTTGCGTCTTTGGCTGCAGCTAGCCCGCGCTGACTTTTATAACCCTTTTAGTCAATTTGTAGTAAAAGCCACGCAACCGGTAGTCGGCCCTTTGCGTCGCGTTATTCCATCCATTGGTGCCCTGGACACAGCAACGCTGGTGTTTGCGATATTGGTAGTGATACTTAAAGTTGTCACTTTAACGGCTATTTTTGGAAATGGCTTCCCCCCTATCGTACCTTTGTTAATCGCTTCCCTTGGAATGTTCATAGGGCAAGTGCTGAGTTTGGTGTTTTGGATTCTTATTGTTCGCGCTATTTTAAGCTGGGTGAGCCAAGGGAACAACCCGATGGAGTTGGTCATGCATCAATTAACCGAGCCATTTCTTGCGCCTATTAGACGTGTACTCCCGGCTATGGGCGGACTAGATTTATCGGTACTCGTAGCCATTTTAGCAATACAGTTCATTCGCTTATTATTAGGCGACATATTCGGTCCATTCATTTAGGTATGAGTGACACAGGAGAGTAATTATGACTTTTTCTATCAATAAATTTTATTTCGCCGTAAGTTTGGTCTTAATGTTCAGCTTATTTTCCGCTAGCGCCAACGCAGAACAAAAAAAGGTGCTGGGTGAATGGGACGTACATTATATTGTTATTCCTAGCACTTTTTTAACACCTGAAGTGGCTAAAGCGAACAACATAAGACGATCTGCGACTAACGCACTGGTTAATATTTCGGTCCTCGATAGTCGCACTAAAGCTGCATTAGATGTAGATGTAACTGGCAGTGCACGTAACTTAATTGGTACCACTAAAGAATTGAGTTTTAACACGGTTACAGAGGGTGAAGCCATTTATCATCTCGCGACGCTAACCTTTGATGACAAAGAAGTGCTCAGATACGAAATTAATTTACAACAGGGAAACACTTCGCAAGTGCTTAGGTTTCAACAAAAAATGTACGCTAACGAATAAACTAGCGTACATTTAGCAATCAAATAAGTGGCGACATTTAAATATGCTACGCCACATTTTTTATAAATTGCGCTTTGGTCTATTGTTCTGCACGTTTAAATACATACTCACTCTCGGTGCTGCTAGCTTCGTCGAAGGCATAACCGCCGTAATCAAAATCTTTTAAATCTGTCACGTTACGTAGCTTATTTTCAATCACATAGCGCGCCATCATGCCGCGCGCTTTTTTCGCATAAAAACTAATGATTTTATATTGACCGTTTTTTTCATCCTTAAACTGCGGAGTAATCACCATTGCGTCTAACGACTTTTTCTTCACTGCAGAAAAATATTCATTGGAAGCTAAGTTCACCAAGACATTATCGCCCTGCGCGGCAATATCCTCATTCAATAATTCGGTTATTTGTTTATCCCAATAGTCATAAAGCGATTTACCCTGCTCAGTTTTGAGCTTAATTCCCATTTCTAGGCGATAGGGTTGCATCAAATCTAATGGGCGGAGTACACCATATAAGCCTGATAATATTCGCAAATGCGATTGCGCATATTCCACAGCTTCAGGTTTAAGCGTTAACGCGTCAAGACCGGTATAAACATCGCCATTAAACGCATACAAGGCTGGGCGCGCGTTGTTTGAGTTGAAGGGCATGCTAAAACTATCAAAGCGTTCAGCATTGAGTAATGCTAATTTGTCACTAATTCCCATCAATGAACTCAGGTCTGCTGGCGACAAATGACGACAGGTTTCAACTAGTGACTTAATCTGAGATTCAAAACGAGGTTGTGTAGGCGTTACACTTGGAATACTTGACTGATAATCGAGGTTTTTGGCTGGAGAAACAACTAGTAGCATATTATTTAAGACCTTTCTTTTATGACCAATATTTATTACGCAATCATAAGGGATTATGACCAATATGTCTGGACGCAAATATAGATGCGCTTAATCGAATTCTTTAATGCAATATTACGCCTATTTAATTGCTTGTTAAAAGCATGGGTTTGCTAGGCATTATCCCCCTTAACTTGCTATGCTTAAGACATTATCATTTCAAACTCATTTTTTAAGGACATTTATGTCAAACCACTTGGAATCTTTGCGCGCCATTACCACCGTTGTTGCTGACACCGGCGACATCGAAGCAATTAAAAAATATCAGCCGGTAGATGCGACTACTAATCCCTCTTTATTATTAAAAGCTGCAGCAATGCCGCAGTATGATAACTTAATAAACGCCGCTATCGCATACGGTAAAAGCCAGTCAGATAACAAATCTGTGCAAATCAACAAAACATGTGATCATCTAGCCGTAGCCATCGGAAAAGAAATTGTTGGCGTGATCCCCGGGCGAATATCAACCGAAGTTGACGCACGATTATCGTTTGATACACAAGCGACCATCAATAAAGCGCATGAGTTAATTGCCTTGTATAAGTCCGTAGGTGTAGATAAGTCTCGCATATTGATAAAAATCGCATCAACTTGGGAAGGTATCAAGGCCGCTGAAGTACTTGAAAAAGAAGGCATCAATTGCAACCTAACGCTTTTGTTTAGCTTTGCACAAGCAAGAGCGTGTGCCGAGGCTGGTACTTTCTTAATCTCTCCTTTTGTTGGCCGTATTCTCGATTGGTATAAAGCAAAATCGCCAGAACAAGACTTCTCTGGTGCAAATGATCCGGGCGTTCAGTCGGTGAGCAATATTTATCAGTATTACAAAGAGCATGGCTATAAAACGGTTGTTATGGGCGCAAGCTTTCGTAACACTGGGGAAATAGTTGCACTTGCTGGCTGCGATAGACTCACCATTAGTCCTCAATTATTAGAAGAGCTTGGGCAGAGCGCCGGTGAACTTACAGCGATACTAGTTGACGCAGGTAAAACAAAAAATGCAGAGCAGACGCTGTCTGAGTCAGAGTTTCGTTGGGACATGAATCAGGATCCAATGGCAACTGAAAAGCTTGCTGAAGGCATTCGTAACTTCGCAGCAGACCAGGTTAAACTTGAAGATTTATTGCTAGCCCGTTTCTAATTATCACACCTAACTAGTTAGTCACAGCCCTTATTATTAATCGATATACAGGAACAACTTTTATGGAAAGGCTCCGCAAAACCGAAGCTTGGTTAACGCTTGATAATCTTGCACCGCTAGTAAAGCGCTACCACATGCGAGATATGTTCAATACCGACCCGAAACGAGCGGAGAAGTATACATTAGCACTAAAGGGCTTGACCTTAGACTATTCAAAAAACCGGGTGACACAAGAAGTACTAGATGCATTGTTTGCCCTCGCCGAACAACGAGGTGTAAAACAAAAAATTGCGGATATGTTTGCTGGACAACATATCAATACCACAGAGAATCGCGCAGTCCTGCATACCGCCTTACGTAATTTTTCTGATAAACCGGTTTATGTCGATGGTGAAAACGTCATGCCCGACGTGCATAACACTTTAAAAAGTGTGCAAGTATTCACTGAAAAAGTGCATAACGGCGAACATACTGGGTATACAGGGAAAAGCATTACTACAGTGGTCAGCATTGGTATTGGCGGGTCATTTTTAGGCCCTAAGATTGTTACTGAAACACTAAAACCTTATTGGAAAGATGGTATCAAAGTGCACTTTGTCGCTAATATTGATGGCTGTCACATTCACGACGTACTCGCTCAAGTTGATGTTGAACGCACTTTATTTGTGATGTCATCTAAATCATTTAGCACGCAAGAAACGCTTCAAAATACGCTAACTGCAAAAGATTGGTTTTTGGCCCAAGGGACTAACAAAAAAGATATTGCGAAGCATTTTGTGGCGGTATCTTCTAACGTGAAAGCAGCCTTAGACTTTGGTATGGCAGAAGAAAACGTCTTCCCTATGGCCGATTGGGTGGGTGGACGTTATTCACTTTGGTCTGCTATTGGTTTACCTATCAGCTTAGCAATAGGCTTTAAGCACTTTGAAGCATTACTCAAAGGCGCATACGAGATGGACTGTCATGTTCAAGACGCCCCCTTTGAAAAAAACATGCCCGTTATTTTAGCCATGCTTGGCGTGTGGTATCGTAATTTCATGGGTGCGCAATCTCATGCCATATTGCCCTACTATCATTATTTGCGTGGATTTCCTGCTTATGTACAACAGCTTGATATGGAAAGTAATGGCAAGTCCACCACATTAGATGGCAGAACTGTAGATTACGGCACAGGGCCGATAATTTGGGGCAGCGAAGGAAGTAACGGTCAACATTCCTTCTATCAATTAATTCATCAGAGCAATATGCCCATTCCTGTCGATTTTTTGTTTCCGCTCAAGGTAAGCAATCAAGACGATACGCATCATAATATGCTCGCTTCGCACTGTTTTGGACAGTCACAAGCACTAATGCAGGGCAAAAGCTTTGAACAGTGCCTCGACGACTTAGCAACCTGTGGTTTAAATGAGGCTGAAAAATTATCCTTAGCGGCCCACAAAACCATGCCTGGCAACCATCCAAGCAATACTTTGTTGTTCAATGAAATGAACCCGCGTACCCTTGGCGCACTAATTGCTTTGTACGAGCACAAGGTGTTAATACAAGGCTGTATATGGGGCTTAAATTCGTTTGACCAATGGGGTGTTGAGCTAGGTAAGGTATTGGGTAATGACGTATTTGACATGATTGAGGGCGATATGAGCTTGGATCACGTTGATGCCTCTACCGCACAGCTTATAAAACAATTCATTAACAAGCGCTAAGCTAATAAAGTCTGGGCATCATTGCCCAGCGCTATTAACCTATAAGCCTACTGCTCTTACCACTTTGTCATAATTATTTAACAAATACTTAACGTATTTTATATATTTACTACGACTTTTGTGGTACAAAATACACTACGTGAAATGATGTATATGGACAGCAATTCACCAACGGTTCGTGTAGCTGATAGGAGCATACTCAATGAATTCTGCAGAAATACTCTCTGTAATTGATAACGAAACTCGCGCTAGCAAAGGAAAAGCAAAAAAAAGAAAATGGCGTGAAATTGAAGCTATAAAAGACAAGTATCGCCTTAAGCGCGAATTAACAGATATGGATGTAGGCTTAGAATTAGAGCTTGAACAACTCGCTCGATAAAGTAATTTCTAAACTTACTATTTAATCTGCCAATCTATTGGTGATTGACCGCTTTTTTCTAGAGTCTGATTCGCCAGACTGAAGTGCTTACAGCCTAAGAAGCCCCTGTGCGCAGACAGGGGTGAAGGATGAGCAGATTTAAATATAAAATGCTTGTTGGTATTAATCAAACTTGCTTTCTTTTGCGCAGGTGCGCCCCACAATAAAAAAACAACTCCCTGCAAGCGCTCACTGATGGTGCTTATTACGGTATCTGTAAATCGCTCCCAGCCTTGGTTTTTATGCGAATGAGCATGTCCATCCCGCACAGTTAAGACCGTATTTAATAATAATACACCTTGCTCGGCCCACGCGGTAAGCTCTCCATGCGATGGACTTATAAAACCTGGGATATCTTGACTAAGCTCTTTATAAATATTGCGCAGCGATGGCGGTATTTTATTACCTTTTTTGACAGAAAAGCTCAAGCCGTGAGCTTGGTTTGCGCCGTGATACGGATCTTGCCCTATGATCACCACTTTGCACTTAGCGGCTGGGCAGAACTTAAATGCATTAAATACCTCAGAATTTTGAGGATATATAGTTTGCCCACTTTCCCTTTCGCGTGTAACAAAGGCCAACAGCTCTGTAAAGTAAGGCTGCTGTTTTTCTTCGCCAATTAAATCTTCCCAAGTTGTCACCAAAGCTAACTCTTATTCTCACGCAAAGTGTCAAATAAGTAGGCTTTTAAGGATTCATAATCCGAACCTAATAATCCAGCGAGTGACGCCTTACTTGCACAATCTACTAATGGCTTAGGAAGATGGATTGGCTGACCAAGAACGTTTTCAACAGTTTCTCTGAATTTTGCTGGGTGCGCAGTGCCCAAGAATATGCCGACTTCTCCCTTTTGTAACTGGCGATTCAATGCTCTGTAGCTAATTGCAGCATGTGGCTCAGAAATATAGCCTAAGGTTTGCAGCTGTTTCATAGCGACTTGCGTATAGTCCTCATCTACCGATTCACCCGTCAGTAAAGTCTTATCAAAGTAACCCTTTTCAACTAATGCCTCAATGCGAGGCCAATTATTCGGTTGGCTAACATCCATTGCGTTTGAAATAGTGGCTACCGTTGCTTTTGGCTTCCACTCACCTGTTTCCAAGTAGCGAGGTACCGTATCATTACTGTTAGTCGCTGCAATAAAACGCTTGATGGGTAAGCCAAGAGTTTTAGCAATGATGCCTGCAGTAAGATTCCCAAAATTACCACTTGGCACAGCAAATACGGCTTTGTCGCGCTCATCTTTTGGCAACTGCGCGATGGCTTCAAAGTAGTAACATACTTGCGCTAATAAACGGCTTATATTGATAGAATTGGCTGAGTTTAAATGTAGGCCATCACGTACTTCAGGATCATCAAAAGCCGTTTTCACTAACTGTTGGCAGGCATCAAAATCACCTTCTATAGCCATCGCATGAATATTACCGCCTAGGGTGGTAAAAAGTTTCTCTTGCAAGGGGCTAATTTTGCCCTTTGGAAACAAAATAACCACGTCGATATTATCTATGCCATGAAAGGCATGAGCTACAGCTGCACCGGTATCGCCAGAAGTGGCTGTTAGTATAGTAATCGGCTCTCCCTTGCTTATATTAGATAAGGTTTGGGCCATAAAACGGCCGCCAAAATCTTTGAATGCTAAGGTGGGCCCGTGAAATAACTCTAGGCTATAGATGCCCGCACTGACCTGCACGAGGGGGGCTGGAAAATTAAAGGCCTGGCTAATGAGCTGATCGATTAACTCCGGGGCTAATTCATCTCCAATAAGATGCTTTAGAATACGTTGACTACGCTCTACTAAAGGCAGTGAGAGTAAGCCATCAATATCTTTCATAGGCGTCAAATCGGTAGGGAAATATAGGCCTTGATGTTTACCTAAGCCTTTTTTAACTGCTTGAGAAAACGAAACCTTATCGGAAGCATCTTTTAAATTTTCTAATTGCACCTGTTGTATCCTTTACTTTAGCTGCGCTTAAAGCACTCTAGCACCAGCAGTATCTATATGACATATCCGGCTAAAGCCATCGTCATTTTGAATATAATGTTCATTTAACCAAGTTTGCATGCGTTTAGCATCATCTAAATTTTCAGCAACGGCAAACACCGTAGGGCCAGAGCCAGATATTCCAAAGGCAATACCATTTTGAGCCATGCAATACTCGCGCGCCCTATCAAAGTTAGGCAGTAAGGTTTTGCGATGCTTTTCAGCAATCACATCTTGCATCACGCTGGCGGCCAATGCTTGATTGCCTTCATGTAGCGCATGTACAAATACGCCTATTTGTCGGCCGAAGGTTAAGGTTGTTCCAAGCTCGTATTGCCTTGGTAAAATGTCTCTTGCTGCAGCAGTAGATACCGAAAGCCCTGAGTAACACACGGTCCAATACCAGTTATCAAATACCGGTAATTTGCTACAAACAGGACTATCTTGCCCAGTCATTAAGGTCATTCCACCTACATAACTTGGCGCAACATTATCGTAATGAATACTACCGCTGATTTGACCTTCAAGCTCGCCCATCATCAATAACAAAGTATCTTCGTCAAAAGGACGATTTGCATGTTCGTTTAAAGCATAAAACGCAGCAACAATTGACGAAGCACTTGAGCCTAACCCACTGCCTATAGGCAAGGCTTTATGCAGGTGCATTCTTACTCTCAATTCTGGTTTATTATGACTCACCAAAGCTTGTTGGTAAAACTCGTAACACCTCGTCACAATATTATTTTTCGCACCTGCTGGTAGGCGGCTGGCAAAACGTCCATCAACGCTTAGCGAAAAACTTTCTGCGTCGCTTACTTCTACCCAATCTCCAAGGAAGTCGCCATCAACCGGCGCCAACGATGCGCCGAGCAAATCAAAGCCTAGGCTCACATTACCTATTGACGCAGGAGCAAATGCTCGAGTGCTGGCCATTAACGGTACTCCTGCTGAGTCGGCATTGTTCGCAACAAGTCAGCAAACACGCCAGCGGCGGTCACTACCGCACCGGCACCATAGCCACGAATAACGTATGGGATGGGCTGATAATAACGAGAATGTATTGCTAAGGCGTTTTCTCCATCTTTAACCGCGGCTAAGGGATGAGCAGCGTTAACGGCTTGAATGCTGACTTTACATTCGCCACTTTCAATCGCGCCAACATAACGCAAAACCTGATTATTTGCCTTCGCAGTTTCTACACGCTCTTGGATTTGCGCGTCAAGTTTCGGTAGGTTCTGCATAAAAGTAGCAACATCACCTTTAGCATCAAAGTTATCAGGCAATACCGACTCAATTTTAATATCGCTAAGCTCCAATGACATTCCTGACTCGCGCGCCATGATCAGTAGTTTACGCGCTACATCCATACCGCTTAAATCATCTCGAGGATCTGGCTCAGTGAAGCCATTTTCTTTGGCAATATTAGTGGCCTGAGACAGGCTTAGGCCCTCATCAAGCTTACCGAAAACAAAAGACAGCGAGCCTGACAATATTCCCTCAAATTTGCGTAGCTCATCTCCCGCTATAACAAGCTTTTGCAAGTTATCAATGACCGGAAGTCCGGCGCCAACCGTAGTTTCATACAAATATTGTCGACTGGTATGGAGTGCCGTGCGATGCAGCGCTAAGTAACGCTCATAAGATGAGGTATTTGCTTTTTTGTTAGGGGTAACGATATGAAAGCCAGCTTCCATAAAGTCTAGATATTGGTCAGCAATCTCTTGGCTACTGGTACAGTCAACAATAACTGGATTTGTTAGACTGTTTTGTACAACAAATTGAGTAAGCAGCGTTAAGTTCAGAGGCTTTTGTGCCTTGGCTAGTTTACTTTCCCACTCACCATTTACGCCTATACCGTTGGCGTCCAGTAAACATGCTTTGCTATTGGCAATGCCGTATACCTTCAGTTTAATATTTTTTTCAAGCATCATGCTTTGTTGTTGTTCAATTTGACGCAAGAGCTCTTTGCCGACTAAGCCACAACCAATGAAAAATGCGTCTATAGTGTTTAGCTGAGCAAAAAAGTTTTGATGTATAACTTTAACCGCTTTCTTCGCTTTATCGTTATCAATCACCGTTGAGATAGAGCGCTCAGAAGAGCCCTGTGCGATAGCGACATTGTTAACTCTTGCTTGAGCCAATGCGTTGAAAAACTTTGCTGCCAACCCGGTTGATTGACGCATACCGTCGCCCACCAAGGTAACAATGGCAAGATTTTCCCGCATTTCAATAGGCTCTAGTAACTGGTTACTGAGTTCTAGGGCAAAGTTTTCCTCTAGCAGCTCTAACGCCTTTTGTGCGTCTTTGTGAGCTACACAGAAACTAATACTGTACTCTGACGATGACTGCGTAATCAGCGAAATAGATATATTACCTTTGGAAATTACATCAAAAATGCGACTCGCCATACCTACCATGCCTTTCATTCCAGGCCCGGATATATTGAACATAACAATATTTTCTAAGTGTGAAATACCTTTAACACTGGTCCACAAGGTGCTCTTTTCATGGCTAATTAAGGTGCCTGGCGCTGCGGGGTTTAAAGTATTTCGTATTAAACATGGAATACCAAACTGTGCAATGGGACCAATAGTTTTTGGATGCAGTACTTTAGCGCCAAAATACGACAACTCCATGGCCTCTTGATATGTCAGTTTGTCGAGTAAAACCGCTCCTTCAACTTGATTAGGGTCGGCATTATATACACCATCTACATCGGTCCAAATTTCGCAGCAACTAGCGTTAATACAAGCAGCTAAAATTGCCGCTGAATAGTCAGATCCGTTGCGCCCCAGTGTGACTTTCTCACCCTCTTCGTTTGCTGCAACAAAGCCTGGCATAATTAAAAACTGCTTACCGCTCGCATCAACATCACTAAATTTAGCGCGGCTGATATCAAGCTGCGCTAATGCATCTAGGTAGTCACCAGAGGCCTGCACATAATCAACCGGATCCAGTATTTGATTAGAAACACCGTGGGCGCTGAGTATTTCACTGAAAATTTGAACACTGACGTATTCACCCATACTTAAAATGCTCGCTGTGACTTGGTCTGGGCAAGTGGCCAACAATTTAATGCCTTGAAGTTGTTGTGCTAAAAGCGCGAGTTTGTCATCTATAAAGGTGGAGAGTTTGGGATAGCTAAGGTTAGGAAGCTGTTGATGCAGTTCAGTGGCGATGCTAGTAAGAGTCATATTCAACTTTGCCAATAGCTCCCCATAGTCTTTGCCGCTTTGCGCTTGTTCGCACAATAACGATAGTGCATTAGTGACTCCTTTAGGCGCTGACAGCACTACCGCAGCGCCCTCAGCTTTGTGGGTCGTTTGGCTAATTTCAAATACACGCAGATAACGCGCAGCATCAGCTAGAGACGAACCACCAAACTTTAACACCTTCATTAGAGACTCCTCGCTCTTAGTTTATTCGATAAGCATATGCTTACACTGATTTTAAATACCTTTTTTTACCGCAAGAAAAGCCACCAACAAAAAAACCCGCATGGTGCGGGCTTTCGTTAACTAAAAATGTGGCACAAGCTAACGACCGCCCTCGGTAAAGGTGGCAATGGTCATAATACGCATCGGGTCGTTAGTTATTAAATCTTTCATCATGACTTCAATTTGCCGTATAGACGTCTAAATGTCAACAGCGATAGGAAATAATATACTCGTTTGTTATGCGTAAAATCACGTGTATCAAAAATAGTGAGCTCGTCAACACGAAAAACAACTGTAAAGTAAATTTTACGTTACAAATGTTACTTTATTGTAACTTTGTTGTCCTGAGCTAATAATTTACTATCCTTGTTGTGCGTGGGTCAGTGTAGCGTTTTCACGTGTCCTGAAATCCATGTTAATAACAATAATTCACGAAGGACTAACAAGAGAAATATTATGATAATAAAATACGCTAACAGCAAGACCAAAGTCTTATCGTTAAGCAATGTCAGCATTAACTTAAAATTAATAGTAACTGGATTATTTTTGTTAATGATTGCTGGTGCTGCAAATGCTGCAACAGGCTTGGCGCAAGACGATTTCGTAGGGATTTCATTTTGGATAATCTCAATGGCTCTAATGGCTTCTACCGTTTTCTTCTTATGGGAAACACAAGGAGTATCTGCTAAATGGAAAACCTCATTAGTTGTATCGGGGCTAGTTACATTTATAGCAGCCGTTCACTACTTCTACATGCGTGACGTATGGGTAGCGACAGGTGAATCACCAACTGTATTCCGATACATTGATTGGTTATTAACCGTTCCGTTACTAATGATCGAATTCTATCTTATATTGCGTGCTATCGGCGTAGCAACCGTCGGGATTTTCTGGCGCTTACTAATCGGTACTTTAGTAATGTTAATTCCAGGATATCTTGGTGAAGCTGGCTACATGAATATTTGGGCTGGATTTGTTGTGGGTATGCTAGGATGGTTCTATATCTTATATGAAATTTTCTTAGGCGAAGCAGGAAAGGCTGCCAACACACAAGCTAGCCCGTCAGTGAAGTATGCTTATGGCGCAATGTGCTGGGTTGTAACAGTTGGTTGGGCAATCTACCCGATTGGCTATGTAGCCGGTTACACTGGTTTGGGAAGTTCTGAAGCTTTAAATATCATCTATAACTTCGCAGATCTAGTTAACAAAATCGCGTTTGGCCTATTAATATGGTACGCAGCGACGTCTGAAAGTCAGGCACAAGCAGCAAAATAAGCTTAATTGCTTATAAGCTTTTACTGTAGTAATTACCGCAGTAAGTGGTTTGCAACCTCCATGTGAGGTTGCAAACTTAACCCTTTGGTTAGAGTGATAATAATGATACGAACAAATACGCACCCTATACCGCAATTACCTTTCATACTTGCGCAGTGTGAACAAGATATGCTTTTCAGATTGCAGCATAACCAAGCATCACTATTCCACCTGAATAGTGGAGGCAACCGCTCACGCGCTAAATTATGTATCGAAGCGGGTAGTGCTCTGCAATTAACCACCAAGTCAATCGTTGCCATGGCATGCACCGTAGAATTACTACACAACGCATCTTTGGTACACGACGACCTGCAAGACTCAGAAGATACAAGAAGAGGACGCCAATCTATATGGCGCAAGTACGGCAAGTCGCATGCTATTTGTGCAGGCGACCTAATGATTTCAGCAGCCTATGGCGCGTTAGCAGACGTAGGTTCACATCCGATGTTATCAAAACTTTTAGTCCATACTAATGAAGCGGTTTCAATTACCATTCAAGGACAATCGCGAGACATCAATGCTGACAGCAATATAACCGAACAGCAATATGAAGAAATAGCCGCGATGAAATCGGGTCCTTTAATTCAATTGACTCTTGGCTTACCGCTTTTAATGGCTGGACATCAAGAACACGTTAAAATTTCAAACCAAGCGCTTCATAAATTCGCTATCGCATATCAAATAGTAGATGACTTAAAAGATTGGCAACAAGACCTTCAACACGGCCAACTTAATTTAATCAATTTACTAGCAGAAAAATGCAGTATTGAAGAAGCAATTTGCTTTGCTCAGAACCGTGCTGAATATTTGCTTAAGCAGTGCGATAGAGAATTAGCAGTACTTCCCTCAAATTGTGCAGCGTCAGTTATTGAAGCGTCGCGCAACTTATTATTAAAGGCAAATGAAGGCACATATGGGTAAAAGCGCTGTTGTAATCGGTGGTGGGTTTGGTGGTATTGCTTCGGCGTTAAGATTACGTGCAAAAGGTTATGATGTAACTATCATCGACCAATGCGAGCGACTCGGTGGCCGCGCTCAGCAATTTAACAAAGACGGTTTTATTTTTGACGCAGGACCTACAGTTGTCACTGCCCCGTTTTTAATACAAGAACTATATGCATTATTTGATAAGAAACTAGAAGACTATATTGACCTTGTGCCTGTTGAACCATGGTATCGCTTTGTCTATCCGGACGGCAGTCACTTTGACTATGGCGGAACTATTGAAGATACATTAGCACGAATTGATGATATCGACCCAGAAGACAAAGCCGGGTACATGGGACTTTTGGCCCAGTCGGAAGCCATCTTTGACGTTGGCTTTACACAATTATCGGACAAACCCTTTCATAAATTTTCCACTATGCTGGCGCAGGTGCCAGCATTGATGAAATTAAGGTGTCACAGAACTGTTTGGCAAATGGTTTGCACTTATTTAAAAAGCGATAAGTTAAGACAAGCATTTTCAATTCAGCCTCTACTCGTAGGCGGTAACCCTTTTTCAACCACCAGTATTTACAGCTTAATCCATTTCTTAGAACGCAAATGGGGTGTTCATTTTGCAATGGGCGGCACGGGAGCCATGGTAAACGGCCTCGAGAAGCTGATGTTAGAAGAAGGTATTAATATACAACTGAATACCAGTGTAGAGAATCTGACGACTCAGAATAAGCGTGTTACCGAGGTGGTAACAAATAATGGTGTGTTCGCTTGCGATAAAGTTGTATCTAATATCGACCCAAAATTTTTGTATCGCAACTTACTTAATAAAGAAGAGCAAAACCTTAGCGCCAGAATTAAGACCAAACATGCAAAAACATCTATGGGGCTATACGTTTTGCATTTTGGCACGACCAAACAATATACCGATGTAGTACATCACACAATATGGCTAGGTAAACGGTATGAAGAGTTACTTATCGATATTTTTGATAAAAAAATATTAGCCGATGACTTTTCTCTTTATCTTCATAGACCCACTGCGACAGACCCAAATATGGCACCTGAAGGATGTGATTCGTTTTACGTGCTTTCACCTGTGCCCAATAATCTCTCTGGTATAGATTGGTCTAAAGAGCAACAGGAGTATGGCGACAAGATTATTGCCGCTTTAGAGCGTACAATTATGCCTGAACTATCTAAGCATATCGTACATAGGTTTGCCAAAACCCCCGCAGATTTTGAATATGAATTTAGCAGTGTTGATGGCAGCGGTTTTTTGATTGCCCCGACTTTTCAACAATCAGCTTGGTTCAGATTTCATAACAAAGCGGAAGGCCCCGAAAACTTATACTTATGTGGTGCCGGCACTCATCCTGGAGCAGGTTTGCCTGGTGTTTTATCTTCGGCTAAAGTGGTTGATAGATTAATAGACCCTATAAGTAGTTAAAATATGCAAGAATCGCCCATCGCGGTGCTGAAAAAGCATGGTAAATCGTTTAATTTTGCGCGCTTATTTTTGGGCTCCGAAACGGGTCTTGCCGCCGCTCGCTTATATCGATTCTGCCGCGTAATAGACGATATTGCTGATGAGAATGATGACAAATTAGAGGCTCGCAAAAATCTCGAAGAAATGAAGCGTGCAATATTAAGCAATGCCAAAGATCACCCCTTAGCGGGTGATTTTTTGCTTTTATGCGAAGAAAACAACATTGACCGCAGGAATGGCATCATTTTAATAGAAGGCGTTAGCGAAGACTTAACGCTTCAAGCTTTTGATACTGAGCAAGAAATCATAAAATATGCGTTCAAAGTAGCAGGTGTTGTAGGCTTAATGATGGCACCTATATTAGGCGCGAAAAAACACGGATATCGCTTTGCCATTGATTTGGGTATTGGCATGCAACTCACAAATATTGCAAGAGATGTGATGGAAGACGCGAAAATGAACCGTCGATACCTGCCGGGCGCTTGGATTGACTCAATGAGTGCTCAACAAATAGTATTAAACCAAGAGAGCCAGCGCCAATGCGTGCAATCGGCAATTGCACGTTTACTCATACTAGCTGAGGAGTATTATCACAGCGGTTTAGCTGGCTTGTATTATTTACCTCTGCGCAATAGAAAATCAATAGCCGTAGCAGCGTATGTATATAGAGAAATAGGCCGCATTTTACTGAAACAAGATTGTATCTATTGGCAAGGTCGTGTGATGGTTTCAACACCAAAGAAAGTCTCTTTAGCCTGTCAGGCCCTATGGGATCTAAGCTTGAAAAACATTGCCAGAGACGACATAACACACAAAGATGAATTGCATAAATACCTCACTAACGTTTATTCTTCAAACATGACCCTCTAAAATGATCAAAAGCCCATGAGCTCTATTTCCTGTGAGCAAACTAACGGCGATTTAATTATCATAGGTGCCGGCGCCGCTGGGCTTACGCTCATGCTTGCGCTTGATGAGCTAGACTACCCTCATAAGGTAACAGTGCTTGAACGAAACAAAGGCCCCTTAAATGATAGAATTTGGAGCTTTTGGGATAGTAGTTCAGGCCCAACATATATTCCTGAATATATTAAATCGATTGTGGCTCATAATTGGTCGAGTTGGACCTTGTCTACCCCTCAACAAAGTTACTTGATGAGCAATAGCAGCTTTGCATACTGCTCGCTTAGGTCTGAAGACTTAAGTTCTCTCGCGCAAAAGCGAGCAAATGCAAAGCCAAATTTTAATATAATCTATAACTGCAATGTGGCATCTATCATCGGTAAAGGTGATATGTGCAGAGTTGATGCCGAACAAAAGCAATTTATTGCGAATAAAATTATTGATACAAGACCTCCGCCTATTCAAGAAAACCATGCCGGTTTGCTTCAGTGCTTTTATGGTGAAGAGGTATTTGTAGATGCGGATATATTTGAACCATCCGCTGTAAAATTAATGCACCAAATTAAATGTTCAGAGCTGGGGATTGAATTTGTATATATTTTACCCTTCAGCAAAAACCGCGCTTTGGTTGAATTTACATGTTTTAGCCCTAAAATAGTCGACAAGCTTATCTTGAAGACTCGCCTAAAAGAGGCACTAGAACATATTATTAAGCATCACCAATATGTAATTGAACGTTCTGAAACCGCTATTTTGCCAATGTATCCGATTAATCAGAATAATCAGCTCAGTAAACATAGTTCTATTAACCACCAAAATATTGCATACGCGGGCATAGCAGGTGGTGCATTGCGTGCGTCAACCGGCTATAGCTTTTTAAGCAGTCAGCGCTGGGCGACGCAGTGTGCCCTTTCGCTTCATAAACATAACGCGTTGGCAAAACACGCACCTATTAACTTTATATACACCGCAATGGATAAAATTCTACTGAGAGTGCTATTGAATGACATCAGCATGGGCGTAATAGTATTTGAGCAGATGTTCAAAAAAGTAAAGCCGGATAGATTTGTTCGATTTATGTCACAGCAGGCGAGCTTCATTGATATTATTGCGGTTATTATGGCTATGCCAAAAATTCCATTCTGCAAAGTTGTTGTCCAGAGTCTAGTCAAAAGCCCATTTGCCAAGTCACGACCTAATAAAACTAGTACGGGTCAAAGCGGTGAGTAAAGTGCATTTTACCTACCTATACCTTGGGGTTTTATTGTTCGCCACAGCGGTATCGTTTAGCAATTTAAATGTGCCTAATGATTATTTAATCATTGCGCTGGCTGCTGCTGTCACTTTGTTAGGTTTACCCCACGGTGCACTCGATTTTAAAGTAGCCAAATCTTTATCACTTTTTTCAAGCTCAAAATCAGCTATGGTTTTTTTGATTGGATATGTAGCAATTGCAGCACTTTCAATTGTATTTTGGTTGATGTTCCCAGCGAGCGCTTTAATTATTTTTCTAAGCGTATCTGTCTATCATTTTTCAGCTGATTGGCGCGCTCTTATGCCAATGTATGCACGTCTTAGCTTAGCCGCCATCATTATTTGTGGACCTGCCATCTTTTACTCAACTGTTGTAATTAACTTGTTTGCTGCCTTACTGGTGAGTGTAGAGTCCTCAGCTTTAATAGTGAAGGCCATGCAATTAACATTCACAGCAAGTCTATTGATTTTTATATATTACTTGGGGCATTTATTAAAAAAAGAATATATCGCTTCAAGGCAAAATTCGTGGAGACTAGCAGAATCAATCGCATTAATCGTCAGTAGCTTAACCTTAAGCCCTCTGCTTCATTTTGGCCTTTATTTTTGTTTACTACATTCGCCAAAACATTTAGAGGATGTTAGTAGAAACCTCAATATAAGCTTGCCAAAAGCGGTTATCAAAAGTATTCCATTTGTTGTTTTAACGCTTTTATTTGCGGGTGGTGCATATGCTTGGTTCAACGCATACAACGACCCAATTGAAGTAAGTAGTGCGATACTTAGATGGGTATTTATAGGGCTATTTGGTTTGACAATGTCGCATATGATTTTAATAGATTTGTGGCACCGCACCAAATAAACACCTGATTATTACCGTTTTATAACTTTTTAGGTACTAGAGATACTTTGCGGTGCTGGTGAGTGTTTCTTTACGTAGTTGAAGACATCAGGAAACCAAGCGGCAAAAACGCTTGAGTTTTGTGCCAAGCTTTTGTCTATTTCATCCTCGTGCCACCACTTTACAGCCATTACCTCATCGGGGTTTTGCTGCCATTGAATATCGTCCACTTCAGTCACGACGATATTGTCGTATTCATGCTCAATCATATTGTTATCAAGTGTATGCTTGTAATAGATTTGCCCGATAGTTGTAACGCTAGGTAAATTGTTTATACCTAATTCTTCCGATACTCGTCTGTGTGCTGCTTTATCAATACTTTCATCTGGAAATGGATGGGAACAACAAGTATTTGCCCACAATCCACCGCTGTGATATTTATCTATCGCTCTGCGTTGCAACAAATACTCTCTGCGGCCCTGACGTGTTCTCACTATCATCAACGAAAATGCAAGATGGAGCGCACCTAGAAGGTGGGCCTCTATTTTTTCTGCATATCCAGTTGGATTGCCTTTTTTATCGACAAGCGTCACAAGATTTGTGGTTTGATTTTCTTTCATGTCATTATAACTGTCACAGGCGTGACAAGGATCATCTCGCAGTGATCCTAAAGGTATATCTTTCTGCTATCCGAAGTATTATATTCGTTACAGTTTTCCCCTTCGATTGTGAGTGAGTGCAGTATCCCATTTATTTCGTTTTATTTGCTCAGCCTGATGGGCTATAACGCATTATTTATCGTTTAAATATTAAAAGAAATTAGCTTAGTTAAGGAACTTAAAGCAATGAGTAAACTAATCAACGTAATTGCAATATTATGTGCATTTGTCGCTATCGCATTTGGTGTTTTTAAGGCCGGAGAATTGGCCATGTCGGGTGAACCAATACTTGCCTTAATTCCAGTGGGGATTTTACTCACTAGTGTTGTGATATACATTCGCTGGCGAGATAAAAAAGACTGAATCAACAACCAGCAACTGCTTTAATGTATTTTTACTACGTTGGAAGTTAGGTGAGTGCGAATAATAAAATACAGTGCCATATTCAGCATCTTAATTATGCTTAGTGCCATGACTTGCGCTAGAGCAGATGGCCTCAATAGCTTTGCGTGGGAATATCGTATCTTACTAATTGACGCGTCAGATAGTAAATCAAATACTGCCCTTGTTTCGTCTTTAAGAGTGCACAAGAAGGGTATTGAAGACAGAAAGCTCAAAGTCATCTTATATACATCAAGCGCAGCGAGCGATGCTATTTCTGGGGCCCTCATTGAACTTGATTTAGTCGAACTCAAGAGAAGGCTTGAGAACAAGCAAAGCATTTTAATTGGACTGGACGGTGGCACAAAGTCATTTTACGATATTGACGCATCAGGCATCGATATCAAACAAGTCTTTGCAGATATCGATGGCATGCCAATGCGTAGGGCTGAATTAAAAAGGTAGCAGCATTACCACTCCCTTCTAAATTATTTATTTTGCTGGTTCCAAAGCCATAGTTACCAAGTGTTTCGCATATAGTCTATGCGCTTTTGTGACGTCATTACCGCGCTTGGCTCTATCCATCAAACTCTCTATTTTCTTTAACTCAACAAATGCAGCGGCTTTTGAGCGGTGGTCATATTCGCTGCTTGCGTCAAAAATAGCAGATAAACGATGAATATATTCAATTTGCAGGTTTTGTCGCCTGCTGTTTACATCAGACTTTATGTCAGTCTCAAATACGCCAGAGCTCAGATCTGAAAGCATCTGATTAACTGAATATTGGTTACCGTATAGCTCCGTATCGGTCATTCGGCTCATCAATACTGCATTTAATAAACGGTCAAAAACCACACTTTGCACACGCAATATCGCTTCGTGTATTTTCGGATCTTCGGTTGTGCCAAAATGTTCAAAGCCTCTTGCTTGCATACCCGAATGGGCGATGAGTTCGCTTGGTAAGGTAAATGCGCTAGGGCTTAAAACGTGTTTTTGTAATACCTTCATCGCTTTTTTTTGGGTGGCCGCATCTACCGGCATATAGGGAGTACTTCTACCCACCTGCCCTTGACGTGCTCGGTCAACTTTTACGCCGCCAATATAGTTAGCAACAACGGCGGTACTGTTAGATTTATAACGAATCATGGTCGACATCGCAGCGCGAACTTTACCGTAGCTTTCGTCTTGCTCATACATCTTGTCTAATAAATTAGGAGCTATTGCATCAACTAATTCAAACTCTTGAGTAGCAAAACCAATAGCGTCGTCAGAGAGGTCCCAAATAGTGATGTAAGGATCTATTCCAGCGCCGGGAGAGCGCATGTCGTCAGCGTCATTACCAAAGCTATGTTGGGGCTCGGTTGAACGTTCTAATAAAGCTAAACGAGCTTCACCTTCTATAGTAGGGTCGTAACCAAACTGAATAGCCCAATCATCATACGGACCCGGTTTAACAGTAAAAAAATCGCCTTGTTTAGTGCCAGGAGGCGCAATATTGAGACCGGTATAATCCATTACTGATGAGGTCAATATACCTCGGGTAACATTTTCATCATGTATGCTTTCCAATGCTCTAAATTGCGAGGCCTTCATATTGTGCATCAACCCTAAGGTGTGTCCGACTTCGTGTAACATAAGCTCATACAACATTTGCTCTATGATTTTACGTTTATCACTTACGCTGGCGTTAACAGCCCTGAGTGCGAGGTGCCCAAAGGACATAATTTCTTTGAGTTGATGACCTTTTGCGCAATGCATGTGCGAAAAGCGTTTATTGAAAGCGAGTGTGTCATGCTGCCCGTCTGCATCAGGGTTGGCTAGTACGTCTCCTCTAAACCCATAAGTGCTTAAAAAACCATGCTCAAACATCACATCGCCGCCCAAGATTTGACCGGTACGCGGGTTTATATAACTTGGCCCAAATGCAAAACCAGAATCTGGTGTGTTAGACCAACGCACCACGTTATAGCGAATGTCGTCGGCGCTCCAATCAGCATCGTCCGGTTGGATATTAACCACAATGGCATTTTTAAAACCGGCTTTTTCAAAAGACGAGTTCCATGCTAAAACACCTTGGCGCATGATTTCTCGGTACTCTAGAGGCGTGGTATTTTCAATCCACCAAACAATCGGTTCAACCGGCTCTGATATTGCAGCATTCGGGTCTTTTTTGACTAAGTGCCAGCGTGTTATTAGGTCACGATAAGGCGCAAACTCAAAACTGTTTAAATCGGTTATTTGAGATCGAAAATAGCCCACTCGATTGTCGTCAAAGCGCGGCACAAAATCGTTATCAGGCATATTTAAAAAGCTATGCTGAACTGTAACGGTTGTCGCACGAGCGTCGGCTACGCGTTCACTGCCACCGACAAAAGGTTTTTTGTTGGAATACACGTAGTCGGTGCGCACATTGAGGTTCTCTGGATACACGCCTATATGAGTGTAGCTAGTTTTGTCACTCGACAATTCGCCTATATTAAATTGCTTCGAAGGCGCTTGGTCGGGATCTAAGTTATAGGTGACTTGTGCAAGAGCTTCCGTTTTAAAAAGCCCATCGGCGTCAATTAAAAAGCTGGCTGCGTCTTCAGATGTTGCTTTAATTTCAACACTCGCGAGCACTGCATTAGTAATATTGGCATATCCGCCATTGGCAAGGGGGCTGTCAGGGTCAATGTAATAGTTTGTATTTATTTTAACAAACTCAATGCGATTAAAGCGTTTACGGATTTCAATAACGTCTTGTCCGGAAAAAAAACCGCGCTGGCTACCTGCCTCTACTACGCCATTTTGTACAAAGGCGAAATACAAGTACTCTTTATCCAGTTGCTCTTGTTCTATTTGCATCAACAAACTGCCGTCTAAAGGGTCTTGATATAGCGTGAAGATACCGTCAAAAGCTTCGAGATTTTTGATGATAGACTGGAAGGTTTCTTGCTCCAAAGCATCATCACTTGCGTCATCCTTATCACTTGACGCGAGTGTTTCAAATGAAGCAGTAATGCTGGTTAACAAAAGACACCAAGCAATTACAGCGTGTGGGTTAATATTCATATCACTTCCTTATTGTTACTTGGACCTGTCCAAAGCAAAGCGTTAGTTAGTTAGTTAGTTAGTTAAAGACTATAGGCTGAAACACTTAAATTGCCAATATTTGAAGCAATCTTCTAGCGACTTTGATAAAAATCAGGTACAACCTCAATATCACTCTTTGAAACATAATGTAGATGCTCGCAGACGATCCCCTTCTAGAAGAAACTGCAAAAAAATTGGCCTATCAGATTTTAAGTGGTTTTGATAAATCGTACCGCTGGTATAGCCGCATCACCTCTGGTGCGCAGGAGCGCTTTGAGAAGTGTCAATGGGCCGAATCGCAGCAGGCGATTAAAGAGCGCATTACTATCTACCATCAGAGCCTGTCTGAAGTTGTCACTGATGTGTATCAAACGATTCATCCCCATCAACTGCCCGATGCTTTTTGGTTAAGCACCAAGACGTATTACAGTAAGCTACTAACCGAACATCCGCAATTTGAGCTCGCTGAAACCTTTTATAACTCAGTTATTGGGCGTATTTATCGTCATCAGCGCATACACGACAAAATCATGTTTGTTTTACCAAGCCGTTGCTATTTGTCTGGTCAACAGCGAAGTAATGTGGTCAATAGCTTTGATACTACCAGCACCGTTAAAGCCATGTATGAGGCTATATTTGATACCTATAGGTTCAAAGTCCCTTTTGATAATTTCACACTCGATTTAGAGAATTTAGAGGCCGCTCTGCGCCAACGCTTAAATACGGTGCAGTTAGCGTCAGTGCACACTGTTGAGGTACTCAAACCGGTATTTTATCGTGGTAAGGCGGCTTACCTTGTTGGGCGCATTTGCATGCCTGATGAAACCCTGCCCTTTGTAATCGCTTTACAAATGACTGATATGAACACCCTAATGGTGGATGCATTGCTTACAGAGCGGGCACATATGAGTGTTATCTTTGGCTTCGCTCGCTCTTATTTTATGGCACAAACACAAAACCCAGCTGAGGTCGTGGCCTTTTTACAAGAGTTATTGCCGCATAAAAAGCACTTTGAACTATATATGTCTTTAGGCTTTTATAAACATGGCAAAACCGTGTTCTATCGCGATTTTTTGCAACATTTAAGCAATAGTAAAGACAATTTTGAGCTAGCACCGGGGATCAAAGGTTTGGTAATGGCGGTTTTTCACCTGCCTTCGTATGGCGTTGTATTTAAAATTATCAGAGACGAATTTGCTGAAAGTAAAAAGATTACTCGAGAGCATGTCAAAGACTGCTATCGCCTAGTAAAAATGACCGACCGTGTTGGGCGCATGGCAGACACGCATGAATATGTTAACTTTAGCTTACCACTTGCACGTTTTGACGAGACTTTATTGCAACATCTCAAAGATACGTGCGAGAGCAGTATTGAAGTTAAAGAGCATGAAGTGATTATTAAACATATGTACATAGAGCGACGTATGACACCGCTCAATCTTTATTTACAACAGGAGGAAGATGAGCAAAAAGTGGCCGAGGCAATCAATGATTTAGGTTTGTGTATTAAACAAATTGCTTATGCCAATATTTTCCCAGGCGATATGTTGCAAAAGAATTTTGGGATCACCAAAACCGGGCGCGTTATTTTTTATGACTACGATGAAATTTGCTACATGGATGAGCGCAACTTTAGAGAACTGCCGAAGTCTGACGACCCATACGCTTTAGATACTTTGTCAGTAGCACCAAATGATGTGTTTCCTGAACAATTTGAGCACTTTATTGTAGGTAAAAAACACCTTAAAGATTTACTCAAACACTATCATAGTGAACTATTTAAACCGCAATATTGGAAGGAAGTCCAAAGCGTCACTCGAAAAGGTGTAATTCAAAACTTCACTCCCTACCCAAAGCATATTCGCTTTAGACAGGAGCCTACTGCATCAGCATCACATAATGACCAACCAGTGTTGCCATCGCAATCACCCAAACTGTACTTCGAGCCAGATGCCAATTGAGCCAATAGCAGAAAAGATAAATAACTCTCAATACAACAAAAGCCATACATAGCCACACTGTATAAACGGTATGCTCATCCATAGCGATGACTAATAAAACTGTGGGTGCAAAAAAACAAATAGCCTCAAAGCAATTGTCGTGCGCCGCTTTCGCTCTCGCGCCTAAGCCCTCTAAACGATTTTGTTGACCCCGCGGATGGCGGTTATCATAGCGGCCTTCTTTGTGCATCATCAGTGCTAGAGGGATCTTTGCAAATAATGGCATAAAGACAACGATGGCCATACATGTAATGATAACAAACACTTTATGTTCCTTTTGTGGCAGAAAGCTGTATCTTAACTTATCAACTAGTAAGGTTAACAGCTATTAAAACACTATGAAATTACTCATTGTAGAAGACGAACCCACCGTAGCTCATTTTATTGAGCAAGGCCTTATCCAATCTGGATACACCTGTGATGTTGCCAATGATGGCGAGACGGGCTTAGCATTAGCGCTCAAACCAGATGCACAAGAGCTCTATTCAGTCATTATATTAGATCGCATGTTGCCAAAGCTCGACGGCCTTGAAGTGCTCAAGCAACTTCGAGAGCAAAACATCACCACTCCGATATTATTTTTGAGTGCTAAAAATAAAGTCGAAGATAAGGTGACCGGTTTAAGAGCTGGTGCTGATGACTATTTAACTAAACCCTTTGCTTTTGAAGAGCTGCTTGCTCGCATCGAAATCTTAGCCAGCAGAGCTAGCGCTAATGCACCATCTAATACCGAATTAGTGCTAGGTGAACTTAAGCTTGATTTGATTAATCGCAAAGTATTGCGCGACGGACAAGAAATCGATTTGCAATCAAAAGAGTTTAAGTTGCTTGAATATTTAATGCTTAACGAAAATAAAATCGTAACTCGAACTATGCTGCTTGAAAAGGTATGGGAATATAACTTCGACCCGCAAACCAATGTGATTGATGTTCATATTAGCCGCCTGCGTAACAAAATAGACAAAGGCTTTGCCTACCCCATGATTGAAACCATTAGGGGTGCAGGATATAAGATCAGTAGTCGTAGCTAATAGAGTAAGTAGCCTATGCGAGCCATTCAAGCTTATACCAAAAGCTCTAGTTTCATCGTTAGCTTTATCTTCACCACTCTTTTGTTACTTGGGGTAGGTTTTAACACATACGTGCTAACCGTAGCCAACGATGACTTACTGATTAGTGAGACACAAGCCGCAATTTCCGCTGATATCGGAGGCTTCCGTAGCCTCTACAATGCCTCTGGTAGAGATGCCGTCATTAATGCACTTGATGACCGTATAAATAGTGTTAACAACGACTTTTTATACTTTTTAAAAAACAACAGCGATGAATATATTGCTGGTAACCTCGCCGTATGGCCAGACGCAGATGTAGTGCCGATTAAAAATGGCTTACTCGAAATAAAAATCGAGCTTAGACCTAATCAAGACAAATTCAACGCTTTGGGTGAGCAAGAGACGGCTATTGCTATGATCATGGAATTTGGCAATAAAGACACCCTACTCATAGCGCGTAGTGTGCAAGATATAGAATTTGCTGTGCAGCTAGCGCGTACGTCTTCATCAGTCTTAATTGTCATCGTATGCATCATTTCAATATTAAGCATTGTAGTTGCTTATTATGTGGTAAGTCGCATTAATCTTATTTCTGAAACTGCTGATGAGATTATTTCGACCGGCAATTTAAGTGATCGCTTATATGTTGAGAGCAGTTGGGATGATTTAAGTAAGCTGACCTTAGCGCTCAACCTGATGCTTGAGAA
>Ga0307981_1000269_pt1 | contig 55800 bp, 47 predicted proteins | sample OrgLakmetagen987_FD_201849 | JGI IMG/M metagenome (GOLD analysis project Ga0307981, IMG submission 201849) | Saline water microbial communities from Organic Lake, Antarctica - #987 | ecosystem: Environmental > Aquatic > Non-marine Saline and Alkaline > Saline | place: Antarctica: Organic Lake... | reverse complement strand
GCGTGCCGAGGTGACTGCCCAGCCAACCGTTCAAGCATTTAGCGAACTCTTTCGGGTCAATCTGCTCGAGGAAGTTACGCAGCGCACACTCGCTGGGGACTTTGCGCTGCGTGGTGCCCTTTTTACAGGGAAAGTCGAGCCACCTGCGTTGCTGAGCAGTCAGCAAATTGCCGTAGCGTTGGATGGCCGTCAGGGAATCGCGCCCTGCGAACAGGGCCATGGCGATAAAGACCAGCAGGGAGGAAGCGAAGTAAGTGCGATTGCCCCGGCGGGGGTCTTCGAAGTGCTCCTGGAAGTGTTTACGCAGGCCGAGCATTTGCCCTTTGTTCAAGGCTAGGTCGCGTTCCGGGCTGTTGCGGTTGAGCGCTGATTGAAACTGCTTGGGCACGTCCATGCCGGTTAAGATGCGCAGGGCATTGCGATTGAGGCTCTTGATCCAAAGCTTTTTAGGGCGACCGTGCTTGCGAAAGTAATCCGCTCGGTGCCTCTCGAAACCCTTAGTCAAGCCCAGTGGCTGCCAATTGCTGGCTTTGTAGCAGGTGCCCTCGAACTGCTCGATGTCCGTGAAGGTCTCCGCTATTAGCGGACGGTAGCCGTGGATTTGTTCCCAGTGTTCAGGCAAACGCCTCAGCGCCAGCCCCAGCGAACGGGAAGCCAGATTAGGCATGCGCTCTTTACCCAGAACCAAAAAACGGCGATTTTGCACAATCAAGCCTAGGCGTTCGGCACGCTGCTGATGCGTCCAGCCAATGTGATGCTCGCGGTCGGCGAGCTTCCAGCAGGCCGGCCCCCAGTCCAGCAGCGCAACCCAATGCCCCTGATACTCCACCACTTGGAGCAATTGTCGTCCTTGTGGACAATCACCAAGATAGTGCTCCTGTTTGAGGAACTCTCCCGCTCGGGAGTGCTCAGATTCTTCTAGAACGCGAACCGTGAGGTCTTTTAACAGAAAAACCGGAGGGTCGCTCGTGAATGCGCTAGTCGTTTTTGGATTCATCCAACCCTAGCACGCCGATTTTAAGCCGAACGGGCAAGCTTTTTATTCGAGCAGCATCAGCACTAGCTGGGGCTATTTAAATAAAGTTACCTTGATGCGTGATGCGAGATACGCATTTATTAATTCCCTTCTTGCGGCCAAACTTCTATTCTCCTGGAGTCATGAGCGAAATTGTGCGCTTCGTGTCGTCTCCAGTCCTGCTGGACCTCAGCCGCGGACCGACGTCGCTCGACGGCACAGGTAGTCGGCGATGACTTCCATCGGGTCGCGGCCGAGGACATTTTGGGCTTCGGGGTGGATGCTGGAGACGGGGTTGATGTCGATGAAGCGAGCCTGACCCTCCTGGTCGAGTAGATACTCCACGCTGCCGAGGTCCATCCTGGCAAAATTTAGAATTCTGGAGACATCCGCTGTGATCGTCGGAGGCAGTTCGGACCCTTGCTTGAGCACAACTTCGGGCGAGGCGTGCGCCAAGCAATAGTCGAAGCAGTCGGGCTGGATCGGGGAGACGGCCTCATAGAGGACATCGCCACCGAGGGTTTCCACCCGGTGCACTGCGCCGTCAGCGGGCTCGAGGATTTCCTGTTCGATCCAGGTATCGACTTCGGCACCTTCGAGCGGGTCGGGCACGGGTTCGCCGACTTCGAGACGACGGATGCCGCGGCCGAACCCACCAGCGGGTGGCTTTAGGAGAACCGGTTGATCCGGTATCCGGCGGGCGCCCGGCTGGGCTCTTTCAGTTCGCGCCGTGGCCACCCCGCAACGTTCTAGCAGCTGCGCCTGCAACCATTTGGAAAAGCCGAGTTGGAGGCAGTCGGCCCCATTGATCACCAGTCGCGATTCGGCTTCCCAGCGGGCGAGGGCCGCCCGCATCGTTTCAGCCTTTTCAGGGTGTCGGCGCGCGACGTGAGTTGAGATCCGATTGACGATAAAGTCGCCGGGGTGGATCACCTCGGGGTCGTCACCGACATGCACACCGGCCCCGCGTGCCTCCAGGGCCTGCGCCAGTGGCCGCACCCAAACCGGAATGTCCGTAAAGATAAAAAAGCGCACAGCTCTGAGTTCGAAATGAAAGTCTGCAGGCGCCTATTGGCCTGGCGGATGCGCGGCCAGATACTCGACTATCGCCCCGCCGAAGGCGGGCAGGTCCGGCGGGCGCCGCGCGGAGATCCAGTGCTCGTCCTGCACCACGGCTTCGTCCACCCAAGTGGCGCCCGCATTCTGGAGATCATCGCGGATTCCGGGTGTGCTTGTGACCGTGCGTCCCCGCATCACTCCGGCCGAGATCGGAATCCAGCCGGCATGGCAGATCATCCCGATCATCTTCGAGGCCGCATCAAAGGCCTGCGTCAGCTCCAGCACCTTCGGGTTCCGCCGCAGCTTATCCGGCATGAAGCCGCCAGGAATAATCAGCGCAGTAAAGTCGCCCGCATCCATGTCGTCGATCAGAGCATCCGCTTCAGAGGGGTAGCCGTGCTTACCCGCAAACGGTCCCATCGTCTCGCCGGCCACGACCGTCGCAGCCCCCGCCTCCTGGAGACGATAGAGCGGATACCAAAGCTCGAGGTCTTCGTAAATCTCGCCGGTGAAAAATAAAACGCGGTGCTGACTCAAATCGTGCATGTTTTAAGACTTAGCGAGAACTCCAGTTCTGTCCAGTAAGATGGCGGATGAATGATCAGTGATGGCTGATGAGTGATGAGTGATGGCTGATGAATGATGGAGGTGTCGGAGGTATGTGGCCCTTCGACTCATACTTCTTCAAATAAGTTTTATCAAAGGAAGTTCGTAGCGACTGGCTTTATGCCAGGATGGAGCCCTTTTGGTCTGCGGACTTTTTCGAATCGCAGGATGAATCCGTCTACGTCAAACTACGGCGTGGCTTGCCCACTCACTACTACGAGTGAAAACGTATTTAAACTTCACTAAGCTCAGGGAGGGCCGCTCGAAACCATTTTCAGCTTTCAGCTTTCCACTTTCAGCTTTCCACTTTACCAAGCCCCCTTAGAGCATTTTCGGATAGCTGAACTCACATGCGGTGGCGCAGCCCTCGGTCACTTCCTGCCAAGTGTCGACTGCCAGATCCAGATGGGCGACTCCGCAGGTTGGAAATTTTTCGCCGTCACCCTTGAAATCAGGGTAGAGGGCACAGGCCAGTTGTTCGAAACCGGGGTTGTGCCCCACCAACACCACATGCTGGTCGGTGGAGTCCAATTCCTGCACGAGGCCGAAGAGGGTTTTGAGCGAAGCGGCGTAGATTGCTTGCGCCCAAACCAGAGCCGATCCCTCGACGCCGAGGGCCTCGGCGATCGCCTCGGCCGTCATCCGTGCGCGCAGCGCCGGGCTCGCCACCATCCGGTCGACCGGCGGCAGGCTCTTGGCCTTTAAATGCGCCCCCATCCGCGGCGCGTCCTGCAGCCCGCGGGTATTTAATGGTCGCTCAAAGTCGCCCAAAGACGCATTTCCCCAATTGGACTTGGCATGCCGGATCAGCGTCAAATGCTTCATGCCCGAAGCTTGGCTCCATCAGACCAGTCCTGTCAAGACACGGTCGTAGGGGACTGGGGCATCTCGACCGTTCGGCGAGCTCACGACAGGCAAGCCGAAAGCGTCGATTCCTCTACAGATAAGACCGCGCTTAGAGCGATTGCCAAGACACTGCTAAACCGTGACGCCAGGCTAACCGGCGGGAGCGATCTCTATGCCCCATTGCGTGGTCTCACCCGCCAGCGTCGCCGCATCGTTCATCTGAGCCCGGCAGTGAAGAACCGCATTCACACACACGCGGACTGCCTGTTCCCCGGCTTTTTGTCCAAAGACAGTGCCGTAGCTGCCTTTACACAGCCCAGCTTGGAACTGATGAGACGTAACTTCAGCGCCGCAGTTCTCGCTCGAAAATCAGAGAAAACACTGACCCGGATGCTCAGCCTCTACGTTTCCGGCGGACGAACACGACTGCGGTTCCGGCCAGTCCCAAAAGCAGGCCATAGCTAGACGTTTCAGGAACAACCGTAGTCCCCGTAAAGGTGAATGTGTTGCCATTGCCCGTATACGTGCCAGCTAATGAGCCCGATGTGACTAATCCAGTTACGTCGCCGCTGACTACCAAGCTGCTGCTTATTGAGTCACCAGCAGTGTAGTTAAACGGGCCGTTGATTTCATTCAAGCCGAAGCCCCAGCGGTCTCCTATAACCGTGCTACTGTTTAGAGCGCCACTTGATGGAAGCGAATCTCCGGAAAGCTTTGTTAGGCCTCCACCGACACTCTGCATAGTCGAAATAGTTCCCCCTGCCATAAGTACGAAAGTAGAGGCCGTTCCAATGAAAGTCGTGTTTGAATCTTTTGTCTTCGAAAAAACATCCCAAGAGCCAGATCCAATGAAGGTTGTTTCGTCTGCGCTTGTATTGTAGACGATCGATAAATTCATTGCTGCGTAGCTGGATGCCGTGCAGCTCACCGCGAGGATCCCGCACATAGTCAATAATTTCAAATTCTTCATACGCTTAATTGTTTTGTTCATATTTATTTTTTTATTTGTTAATGCGGAGGCCAACTTATTGTACGTCTTCTCGTTAAAAGGAGTTACTTCCAATAGCATACAATTATAATTAGTCTTCAGAAATCCTCGGCAGACGAAAGAGTCTTTCTGCGAAACGTATTAAAACCACTGCGAAACGTTTCTTTTCGGCGTAATGCCCACCCTAACAAATAAATCTGCGACAATTCCTACTGCGAAAAGATTGATTTGAGCCTGCGATAGGCAGTGGAACCAATAGTCAATTGATGCCCGTTGGAGAAATAAATAGTCGCAGTGCGGTCGGGTCCCAATTGAGTGTGTGAGTCGATGTGCTTCAAGTTGACGATAGTGGAACGGTCGAGCGTTGCGAATAACTTGGGTGGTAGGATTTCGCTCCATTCGCGCATGCGGCGGGTTGAGAGGAATTCCGTTTTATTCCGGTCGCTAACCGTCGTGTAGTCACGGTCTGCGGCAATCAGGATAATTTGTTCAAGGGGAACCATCTGGGTTCGGGTGCCGCAGCGCAAAGCAAGGGCCGTGTGCTCGGTCGAGGCGCGACTGGGCGCGTCAGGCCCCGGGATACGGTTGAGCCCCCGGCAGAGCTTTTCGTGGGTGATGGGTTTGGTCAGGTAATCCATGACTCCAACCTCAAATGCCTGAAGCGCATGTTCGGTGTAGAGTGTCGAGCAGATGATATGGGGGCTGTAGTTGAGCTCATGAATATACTCTAGGCTGTTTTCACATTCGAGCTGGATGTCGAGTATGATGACCTCCGGTTGCTGGCTATTGGCCATCTCGATTCCTTCCTTGATCGTGTCGGCCGCCCCGATCACCTTGTACTGGTCGAACGCTTCCAGTAGGATTTGCAGGTTTTCCATCTCGATTTCGCTATCTTCAATGATGAGTATGTTCATGACTAGATTCGGTCAATCGGTTTCGGGATTAGGTATAGCTTCGGAGCGAAGAGGAATGGAGACCTTAAAGATGGCACCCTTGGGCGCAGCCTGTTCCACGCTGATGGAGCCGTTCAGGAGTTCGACGTTTCGTTTGACGATGGCCAGCCCCAGTCCCTTCGCTGGCTGGCGGGCGATACCTTGATCCGATTTAGCGAACATCTCAAAAACATGCTGCTGCGCCTCAGGGGGAATGCCGGGGCCTTGGTCGCGCACCTCTATCTCCAACAGGTCTGATCGGTGATTGAGATCGAAGCAGATGGTGCCCCCTTTGGGCGAAAACTTGACCGCATTGTGCAGGAGGTTAAGGAAAATTTGGGCGAGTCGGGTGCGGTCGATCAACAAGCTTCCACCGGAACCGCGCAACTCGACCTGAATGGATATATCTTTTTCGTCAGCGAGTGCTTGGACGAGATTGACGACACCGGCACAGGACTCTTCGAGGTCGGTTGGTTCGGGAGAATTATTGGCCGCATCCATCTCGAAGGCGGAATGGTCTAGAATGTTATTGAGCATCAGCATGAGTAACTCGCCACTGGAGTTGAGTTGCTTGAGAAAGCGCTGAAATTTATCCGGTAGCTGCAGAGTTTTGCTATGATGGTTAAAGATTTGGGCGAGACTGATCATGGCGCTAATCGGGGTGCGCAGGTCGTGGCTGACATTGGCGATAAACCATGATTTTTCGCGGTTCGCCTCTTCGCTGATTTCCCGGGCAAGGATCAACTCTTGGTTAGACTCCCTGAGATATTTTTCTGCTTTCATGCGGAGATCGATCTCCAGTTGTAAGCGGATGTTTAGATTATTAAGGTAAAGGGCGATTATCATCGAAACCATGAGCAGAGCCAGAACAGAGAAGATAGTGGGCCAAAACCACTTCGGTAAGGAGGGGGGGGCCAGTCTCAAGGATAAATCCCGTCAGGTCGGGAGTTTTTTCGAGCATCCCGACTTGGAGGAAAGTCTCTGCGATGTGTTGCCAGCGCTCAGTGCTCATGTAGCCGGGCTCCACCAGATTGGTCATCAGGTATTGAGTGATCCGCGCCTCGTAGCGAAGTTTTTCGCGGCCAAATCCGTAGGGGGTTTCCAGGAGGATGTAACTGATCGCTTTTTCGGGATCTCGCAGTGCTTCTTTCCACCCTAAGATTGTGGCACTGCGAAATCGCTCAACCAAATCTTTACGCTCTTTGACCATCGCCTTGGTGGTGAAAAAATTGTCCCCATAAAAATCCACACCATAGGTACGTGGTGTAAATGTGATAAACGGTATGTTATCATTCACGAGTGTGTAGGGTTCGTCAGTTTGATAGGCCGAGATCGAACTGATTCCTTCTTTGTTTTCCAATAAATCCAGGGCGTTATCTGGGCGCTCGATGATATTCAACTGATCAAGCGATAGCCCGGAACGGTGAAGCATCGCGAGCAGATCCCCGGAGTGGGCTTCAATCATTAGAGGGCCTTCGACCAAGCGCTCGATCGTGTCCGAGGGCCGCTCGGTTCGCATAATTAGAACCAGTGGCGAGTGCTGGTAGATCACTCCCAGCACGACAACCGGCTTTCCTTAGGCGTAGTCAAGCAGTAGGCTGCTGGTGCCGACTCCAAAGTCCGCATTGCCGGAAATGACCTCTTCCGTCACATCTAAAGAGGGTGAACCGGGACGGAGCTCTATATCAATGCCCACATCTTCATAATAGCCCATATGCTTAGCCATATAATAGCCGGCAAACTGGAACTGGTCAGTCCATTTTAGCTGTAGAACCACGTGCTCATTGGCTTGAGTTCGGGCGAAAACGGAACTCGATAAAATTAACCAGAGGCTCGTAAGCTGAAGAATATTTAACTTAAACCGGCGATCTTGTCTCATGTTAAGCGCTGGCTGCATAATAGGTTTTGCTATGATTGAACAGACTGCAGTCGAGTCAATACTCTACGAATGAAGCGCCTTCGTCACCTTTAATAAATTGGCAGTTCAAAAACCGCCTGCAACACCTCCCATGTCATCTTTTTTTTATGCCCTTCCCGCATCCCGTATCCCGTATCTCAATACAATCCGTTCCAAACGCTAAGGCGTTCGGCTACATCCTGTATCGCGAGTGTTTCGGCCTGCTCTGGATCTTCGCTCGCTAGGGCCCGACTACCAGCTCCGTGATGGTGCGGCGCGGAGGGTCTCGTAGCGGCTCGGGTCGACTTCGCGGACGAAGCGGCTGGGGTTGAGTCGCATGACCTGGTTGCCCTGGGTGTTGAGCATGGGGTAGGTGAGGTAGAGTTCGTCCATGGCGCGGGTCACGGCGACGTAGAATAGGCGACGCTCCTCTTCAAGGTCGCCCTCGTCGATGGTGCGTTTGAGGGGGAAGGTTCCGTCGGCTAGGCCGATAACGAAGACGACGGGGAATTCGAGGCCTTTTGCCTGATGAATGGTGGTGAGGCGGAGGCAGTTTTTGATCTCCTCCGAGTTGCGTTCGTTACTCTCGGAGGCGAGCAACACGAGCTGGGCGAGTAGTTCCTCCATGGTGTCGTAGCGGGCGGCGAAGCTGATGAGGCTCTGCAGATCGTCGGCACGCTCGGTCCAGTTCGGGTAGATCTCTCGGATGTAGCTGCTATACCAGCCGTCGAGGGCGAGTTGCACGAGGTCCTGCGGGGCTTGCTCGAGGGCTGAAAAGGGGTCGTTTCGTAAAAGGGCTGAAAAGGGGTCGTTTCGTAAATGTTAACATTGCAATGGTTTCCCTGATTCAAAGATTTACGAAATGACCCCATCGGGTTTCCACGAAATGACCCCATCGGGTTTCCTGGCAATCCAGGGTAAAGCTGCGGAAACTGCTCTATACTAAGTGATCCATGAAGTTCAGCAGTCGCCTGATTCAGACAGTCGACGGAGGCTGAACGAGTCAGGGGAACACCGAAGGGGGTGAAAAATTCAAAGATCCAGCTGAATGGGAATGACTTTTGCGTAATTTGAAAAGTCTTGATCGGTGGAGAGGATGGGGGACCTGAGGCGATGCGCTATGGCGCAAATGAGGAAGTCGACGGGTGAGCCTTGAATGCCGTTTTGTCGGCATTTATTAAAGAACTTGGCCGCCGTTATATGATCTTCGGATGTCGCGAGGATATCAGGGAAGCCTTCAAGTAAGTGACTGAGTGCTACAAATTGTTTCTGGATCTTGATGCCGGAGAGCAGTTCTTGGCGGACAATTCCGAGCATTTGCGCGCGACCTGCCTGAATATATTGCTTAAGCTGGTCAACCTCTGTACTTGGTTTCTGGCGATCACGGCGAAGAAAGAGTGACCAAACCGTTGTGTCGATAACGACTTTCATCGAGCCTTTCGCAGGGCTTTGTGGTCGTAGTCGTCAAAGAAATCGACCGAACCTTCCAGCTTTAAGAGCTCCAGTTGTTTGCGGTGCTGGATGAATTCTGCCAAAGCGGTATTCACAGTCGCTCGTTTGGAAGGGAAACCGCCTAGAGTGCGCGCTTCGTCGAGAAGCTTGTCATCTATTTTTAGATTCGTAGCCATGTGTCAAGAAGTGACACATTCGAGTGTGTTGTCAATCTCCCGCGATGTCGTATTGGTAGACGGTTCTGCAGTTCGACAGTTCGGCAAGCTCACTGGTCCTTCGACAGGCTCAGGCCAGTCCACGAGTCTGGCGATCCGGAGGAAGGCGCGAAAACTGCTCTAAACTAAGTGATCCATGAAGTTTTTCGGATGGATGAACTGAACCGGTATCTCCGGGTAGGCCTTTTTCCACGCTGCGGGTATGCGGTGCTTCTTATCCTGCCATTTACATTCGAAGGCTTGCAGGCTGTTGTCCGGGCTGACTTCGATCAAGTCGATCTCTTGCTGGTCGTAGGTGCGCCAGAAGTAGTGGCGAACCCCCGTATTTGCGTAGGCATTGAAGCGGCGACGTTCGTTGACAAAGAAATTTTCCCACAATGCGCCACGGTCCGGACGTTGGTCGATGGGTTGAAATTGGTTAATGACCGCATTTCGAATTCCGTTATCCACAAAATAGTAGCGCATCGTCTTGCTCACTTCTTTGCGTAGATTTCTGGAGAAGCCGCCGATACGGAAGATGACAAAACTTTTTTCCAGTAAGTCCAGGTAGCGCTCTACAGTGGCTTTGTTAATCTGCAGAGAGTTGGCGAGTTCGTTGAGCGAAAGTTCGCTGCCGATTTGATGCGCGACGAGGGTCGTCAGGTCTCGCAACTTACGAGCGTTACGCAATTGCTCAAAGGCAAGTATATCTTGAAAGAGATAGTCTTCCACTAGCTGGCGAAGGTAGGCTTGGCGCTCCTCGGGGGCACCGATCATGAGAACCTCAGGGTAGCTGCCGTAGTTCAATAGATCGGGCAACTGTCCTATGGGCGCAAGGGAGTCTTTCCATGCGACAATTTCGTTGACTGTTATCGGGTGGAGATAATGGACGGAGCGCCGCCCCGTCAGTGGCTGGCCGAGCATCTGATCAAGCCGGAAGGCAGAAGAGCCAGTGACGATAATCTTTAGCTGCGGCATAAGATCGACGATCAGCTTTAGCGATGCGCCTACGCCGTTCACGGACTGTGCCTCATCAAGGAAAAATCCATCGTAATCCCTAAAAAGCTGCCTCAACCGAGAACCGGACTGGGATTCCAGTAGTTCTGCAAGATCGCGATCCTCTCCATGCCCCTGATACCATTTTTCATTAGGTAAAGAGGCTAAGTAGTCTTGGATGAGCTGTGTCTTGCCTACTCTGCGGGGTCCCAATAGCATCCATACGCGCCCAGGTTTGAGCGTGTTCTGAAGCGATTGCAGCAGTCTGCGAGGAATCATAATGCCTAAATTAATGTAAATTTGGGCAGTTTAGCAACCAAATTGATGTAAATTCGGGTAGTTTTCGCATCTATACGACCTAACTTTTCAGTAAAAGATCGCTTCGGTGAAAACGGAGCAGCCAGTATTCATTACTAATTGAGAATGAACCAGTGCCAGTCCGGCCACACCGTTCGAATGCGTGAAACCTCTTTTTGGCGGAAAATTGTATCTATCTTAGAAATAACATTTGTCGTATAATTTAAGAACGTGAGCTTCCTTAGCTGGGGCATTCTTTGCTACCAGCACTTAGCTGAGTATTATGTCATGGCCTAGGACAGCCCATGGGGCACCCGGTTTTGTAAATTGGCCTCTCTTTAATCTAGGCAAGCTCTCGTTCCTTTGATTACTTCCTAGGACACTTTGCCGTTAGCCTGCCGACCTTCCAATAAACCATGTCCGAAACTCCCAACAATCTCGCTTCTTACATCTGGTCGCTGGCAGATCTTCTGCGGGGGGACTTTAAACAGAGCCAATACGGGCGGATTATTTTGCCTTTTACACTGCTTCGGCGTTTGGAGTGTGTGCTGGAGGCTACGAAGGCTGACGTGCTGGTGGCTGCTGATAAGGTCGCTGCGATGAGCATTCCTGAGGAGGCGGAGGAGAAGATGCTCCTGCGCGCGGCGGGGCTCTCGTTCTTCAACACCTCGAAGATGGATCTCTCCAAGCTGGGGGAGACGGGTATCGCGGCTAATCTGGAATCCTATATCCAGAGTTTCTCCAGCGACGCTCGTGAGATTTTTGAGCACTTTAAGTTTACCGAGTTTGTCGGCCAGCTGGGTGATGTGAATTTACTCTACAAGGTCGTGCAGAAGGTGCGGACGGTTGATCTGAGCCCCGCTGCGATTTCCAATCACGACATGGGCCTCGTCTTTGAGGAGCTGATCCGCCGATTTGCGGAAGGTTCCAATGAAACCGCTGGGGAGCACTTCACCCCGCGTGACATCGTGCGCCTGACCACCTCCCTTGCCTTTATGGAGGATGACGAGGGCTTACGGAAAGAAGGTATCATTCGCACCATTTACGATCCGACCGCTGGCACGGGTGGCTTCCTCTCTTCGGGCATGGAGTATGTCTTCGAAATGAACCCGCAGGCGGTCATGCGGGCCTTTGGGCAGGAGCTGAATCCTGAGTCCTATGCGATCTGCAAGGCTGATATGCTGATCAAGGGGCAGGACGTTTCCAATATCAAGCTGGGCAACACCCTTTCCAATGATCAACTCTACGGCGACAAGTTTGATTACATGCTCTCCAATCCGCCCTTTGGTGTGGACTGGAAAAAGATCGAAGGCGACATCAAGAAGGAAAGCGTGGAAAAAGGCTTCGAGGGTCGTTTCGGCCCCGGCTTGCCTCGTGTCTCGGATGGCTCGCTGCTCTTTCTTTTGCACTTGCTGAGCAAGCTACGTGATGCTGCTCAAGGCGGTGGGCGTATTGGTATTATTCTTAACGGATCTCCGCTCTTTACGGGGGGTGCGGGTTCGGGGGAGTCTGAGATTCGCCGCTACATTTTGGAGTCCGACTTGCTCGAAGCGATTGTCGCGCTGCCGACGGATATGTTCTACAACACCGGCATCGCCACCTACATCTGGGTGCTCTCCAATAAAAAGGCCAGCGAGCGCAGGGGCAAAGTCCAGTTGATCAACGGCGTGCACCTCTGCGGTAAGATGCGTAAATCCCTCGGCTCAAAGCGTCACGAGATGAGTGCCGACGACATTGCAACCGTCACCCGCGCTTTCGGTGGGTTCGAAGCCATCGCCCCGCAGCCGCTCGACAAACCGACCGAAGCCAAGAGCAACCGAGGTCGCCAGTCGGCCAACAAAAAGGCCGAGCCAGAAAAGACTTTTTCGGCGAAAATCTTCCCGACTCACGCCTTCGGCTACCGCCGCATCACCATCGAGCGTCCCTTGCGCGAGTCTTATCAATTCAGCGACGAGCGTATCAAAACGCTCCGCTTCGCGCCCAAGCCACTCGGCGCGGCTATGCAGTGGATCTACGAGACTTACGGAGCCGACTGGGCGGACGCACCCGGCTGCGAACGCTACGGCGTGCTCTCCGCGCACGAGGCCGAGATCCGCGCCGCGCTCAAAGCCGAATTCACCGAACTGAAGGAAAAGCAGATCAAAGACCTGCTCGCCCCCAAGACTTGGCAGGCACAAAAAGGCATTCTGCTTAAAGCCCGCGCGCTTCAGGCCAAGATCGGCAGCGAACAGCACGATGCTATGAACGGCTACGAAGCCGCGCTCAAAGCAACGGGGCTCAAACTCGAAACCGCAGAGAAGAAGCAAATCACCGCCGCCGTAAGCTGGAAGAACCCAGAAGCCGAAAAGGTGATTAAGAAAGTGCACAAGAGCAAAGCCGACCCGTCCTACGGACGCTTCGCCGTGGATGGGCAAGTCATCGAATACAAGCCCGACGGTGACCTGCGCGACAACGAGAATGTCCCGCTCGACCCGAGCCAATCCGTCAACGCCCTCAATGAGGCCTATTTCAAAAAGGAAGTTCTACCGCACGTCCCCGACGCATGGATCGACGCCAGCAAGACCGACGCGCTCGACGGCGAAATCGGCATCGTCGGCTACGAGATTCCGTCCAATCGCCACTTTTATCAATACCAGCCACCCCGTGATCTGAAAGAAATCGATAAGGACTTGGACGCTGTCAGCAGCGAGATCATGAAATTGTTGCAGGAGGTTCACTCCTAATGTCGAGTCGGTATAAAGCGTATCCTGAGTATAAGGACTCTGGGATTGAGCCTTGAGGTCAGGTTCCTCGTAGCTGGGTAGTTAGTCGGCTGAAACAGATCGTTGATCCGAATCGTCAAATCACTTACGGCATTGTTCAAGCTGGTCCGAACGTTAAAGTCGGTATTCCTTACATTCGCCCTGCTGATATGACTGATGAAGTTGGGATTCGAGATGTCGAAAACATACTCAGAACTTCGCCTGCCATTGCGGCGAACTACGAAAGAAGCAAAATCGAACCCGGTGATATTATTTGCTCGATTGGCCCCAGCTTTGGCAAATTGATGATTACACCTAAAAGTCTAAATGGTGCGAATCTTACACAGGGCACGGCTCGTATTGCGATTAAATCCTCAGATGATACCCGCTACTACTTCTGGGCATTGCGCTCAGGGGCGGCATTTCAGCAGTGGGAAAGCAGTGTTGGTGGTGCTACATTTAGAGCTCTTAACCTAGGGCCACTTGCAGAAACATCAGTGCCTAAGCCACCACTCCCCGAACAAAAGCAAATCGCGAAATTCCTCGACCACGAGACGGGGAAGATCGACTTGTTGATTGAAAAGCAGCAGGCGTTGATTGCGCTGCTCAAAGAAAAACGGCAGGCCGTGATTAGCCATGCCGTGACCAAGGGCCTCAATCCCCATGCCCCCATGAAGGACTCCGGCGTCGAGTGGCTCGGTGACGTGCCGGAAGGTTGGATAGTTGCTTCGCTCAAGTTCTACGCACAGGTGATCGACTGTAAGCATATCACTGCTGAGTTTCTTGATTCTGGCTATCCGCTTGCAAGTATTGGCGAGGTCAAGGGGTGGCACGTTGATTTGTCTGGGGCAAAATTCACTAGTCTCAAGTTTTACTCGGCTTTGATCGAAGGGAACCGAGAGCCGCAAGCTGGTGATATTATTTATAGTCGAAATGCAACTGTTGGGGAAGCTGCACTGGTTGCTGAAGAGCATGAAGAATTTGCGATGGGACAGGATGTTTGCCTCATACGATTTGGAGAGTCATTGTTTCCCGAGTTCGCTCTCCATGTGTTGAAGTCTGGGCTAATCTCTCAGCAATTAGATGTCTCAATGATTGGTTCGACGTTCAAGAGAATCAATGTAGACGACATCCGAAGCTTTACGTTCACCCTGCCTCCAGTAGAGGAGCAAAGAGACTTAGTCACTAAGTTGAACGAGATTACAGTTCGATATGATGATTTAATTGATAATGCTGAAGTGGCATCGGACCTCCTCCAAGAACGTCGCACCGCCCTGATCTCCGCCGCCGTGACGGGGAAGATCGACGTGCACGATTGGGAGCCTGCGCATGATAAAGCGAAAGGAGTCTCATGAGTAATTCTGAAAACCCTTTTGGACTCGATTTCTCTGCACCTGATATATCGGCCACTGATGCACTTATTGGCGACATTGATTTCTGTGCTAACCTTTTGAAGAACGATGAAAACAACCAATCTATTCGGCGTATCTACTGTAAAAGTGTGCTCACGGCTGTTGAAGGTTCTCTCAATTACGGCAAGTCAACCACTCGTCAATTCAACGAGAGTAACATCCGCCCCTTTGCGACAATACTAGGCAACTTAAACGTGGATCATGACATCATGATTTTTAAAGACATTGTTCCCGTTGAAGAAATCAATTTGCTACTGGATGTTGCGACTTTTGTAAATCAGCACGGAAAGGTGAAATGCGGAAATAACTTCACAAACTTTGAGCCGAACTTTAAGTTTACATTCAGCATGATAGACCGTGTCTACGGGATCGCTTGTTCGCCCAATTACAAAACTAATACGGCTTGGGATGCCATGAGGAAATCGGTCGATGTTCGCAACCGTATCACGCATCCCAAGGCAAATGTGAGTCATAACATTTCGGACAAGGAGTTGGACAGGGTTATTATAGCGCACAACTGGTTTATCCCGTTCTTCAACGATGTTCTACTGCAAATGGGCGCAGCAATGTCTAACCTCAGCTCTGCGATTTTGAGATGCGAAGACCCTAAGATAGAGGAAGCACTCAAGCAGATACAGCAATTCATCCTTAAACATGGAAAACTGAATAATGGAGAGTCTATATGAGTAACATCGAAAACAAAATTGAAGCCAACGACCGTAGTATCCTAGAGGTGCTGGATAAAAAGAAATATACGGTCGATTATTTCCAACGTGAATATAGCTGGGAGCAGAAGCATATTGAGCAGCTAGTGACTGATCTGGCATCCGCGTTTCTTGCAAATTACGAGCCACCACATTCTCGAAGTGATGGAGTTGATTACAACTCTTACTACCTCGGCCCCTTCGTTTTAAGCGACAAGGAAGGAATGCGTAGTATCATCGACGGGCAACAGCGGCTCACCTCGATTACGCTCTTTCTAATCTTCCTTCACAATTTACAGAAGACTTTTGAGCTCGAAGAAGAGGAGGACATTCAGGATATGATTTTCTCGAAGTCCCGTGGTGAGAAGTCATTTAATATTACGGTGGAAGAGCGTATTCCTTGCCTCAAAAGTTTGTTCGAGACCGGCCAGTATCAAGAGCAGAATGACGACGACGAATCTACACGGAACATGGCCGCGCGGTATGAGGATATAGAAAACGCCTTTCCGAAAGAGATCGATGCGCAAGCGTTCCCTTACTTCATCGACTGGCTTAAAGACAGGGTCGTGCTAGTTGAAATCATCGCTTACTCCGACGACAACGCTTACACGATTTTTGAAACCATGAATGATCGCGGGCTAAACTTAACCGCGACGGAGATGCTAAAAGGCTATCTACTTTTGAGGTTCAAGAATCCGAAAGAGCGCCGACGTGCCAATGAGCTATGGAAAGAATCAATGCAGTCGCTCCATGCCTTTGATAAGGATGAAGACCAACGCTTCTTTCAGGCTTGGTTTCGCGGGCAATACGCTGAGACGATTCGCGCGGGTAGAGCCGGTTCTCAGAACGAAGATTTCGAGAAGATCGGCACACGGTTTCACAGCTGGTTTCGCGAAAACCTCAAACTGATGGGGCTTTCCCCGACCGCCTCCTCTGGCTTTGTCGAATTTATCGAGAAGGATTTCAAGTTCTACCTCGCAGCCTATCAAACGATCCGAAGGAGCGAACAGGTCTTTTCAAAGCCGCTGGAGCACCTTTATTACACCGCTCGATGGGGCATCGGCGACTCACTGCGCTATCCGCTTTTGTTGGCATCTTTACAAACCACCGACTCCAGCGAAACCGTTCACCGTAAAATGGATCTGGTGGCTAAGTATATCGAAATTTTCGTAGTTCGGCGCTCCGTGAACTTCCGTAACTTTGGCGCAAGCTCGATTCGCTACACTATGTATTCCTTGGCGAAGGAGATCCGCAAGAAGACTCTAGCTGAGCTTCAAGCGATACTTACGGAAAAGGTCGAAGAAATGGACATAGATTGGAACGGAGTTAAGGACTTTTACTGGCACGGCACCAATCGTCGATTTATCAAATTCCTGCTCTCTCGGGTCTCGGGCTTTATTGATGAACAGTCGGGGATCAATTCTAACTTCGTCACCTACTACGAGAACCCTGCGAGCAAGCCATTCGAGATCGAACATATCTGGGCTGACAAATTTGAGGAGCACCGCGACGAGTTCGACCACGAAAGTGAGTTTCACAACATGAGGAACCATCTCGGCGATTTGGTGCTACTGCCCAGAGGCACGAACCAATCCTATAACGCGAAAGCCTATGCCAAGAAGCAGCCCCACTATATTAAGGAGAATCTCCTGGTGAAGTCACTGTGCGCTTTGGCCTACGATAATAATCCTAACTTCGTGCAAATGGCTCAGCGATTCGATTTGCCGTTTAGGGCACATGACGTGTTCAACAAAGCAGACATCGAAGAGCGGCAGGCTCTGTATCAGGCAATATGTGAACGGATTTGGGCGTTTGGAGATTAAATTTTATCGTGAACTCATATCAAAGCGCTTAAACCTTTAAAACTATGGTAGACCTGAACCTAGAAGATGACCTATTTGACCTGAAGAACCTGAATGAGCAGGTGGATTTGGAGTTGAAGACCGCGCATGGCCGTGAGGGTAAGGGGAAGCTGCCAGCCTCATTCTGGGAAAGCTATTCCGCGATGGCTAACACTGTAGGGGGCATGATCGCTTTGGGGATCAAGGAGACCAAGGATGGTCCTGAAATGTTAGGCGTGCCCGAGCACGAAAAAGTGATACAGACGCTCTTCGATCAGGCGAACAATCCACAGATTGTGAGCTTGAACCTGTTATCCGACAGCTCGATTAAACGCTTAAATATCGAGGGCTCAACCATCATACTGGTTACGATACCACGAGCCGACCGCAAGGCACGTCCCGTGCACGTCGGTAAAAATCCGTTAACTGGCACCTTCCGCCGCAATAACGAGGGTGATTATCACTGCCCTCGGGAGGTCGTCGAGCAAATGCTGGGCGAGCGTGTTCGCGATACTCAAGACAGCACCATACTTGAAGGCTTTGGGATCTCGGATGTTGATTTGGAGACACTGCGCATCTACCGTCAAAATTTCTCAAATCGCCAACCTGCGCATGTCTTGAATAATTTGGATGCGGTCGAATTCCTCGAACAACTCGGAGGCTTCTCGACAGATCGACAGACAGGAAAGTCCGGTTTGACGATTGCGGGGCTCCTGATGTTTGGGAAGCTGCGTTCGATTCTTGATGCGATCCCACGATATGTCGTGGACTATCAGGAACGCCCTCGGGCGGTAAAAGAAGCTCGCTGGATTGATCGATTGACGACTGATTTTTCCTGGTCGGGGAACCTCTATGATTTCTATCGGGGCGTCTACGCGAAATTAACGAGTGATCTAAAGATTCCGTTTAACCTCAAAGGTGATCAACGTATTGAAGACACGCCCGTGCATGAGGCTTTGCGTGAGGCATTGGTAAATACACTTATTCATGCGGACTATACGAGTAATTGTTCAATTTTGATCGTTAAGCGGCCTGATTTATTCGGGTTTCGTAATCCAGGGATTTTGCGCGTGCCACTGAAAGAGGCTATTCGTGGAGGCACGAGCGATTGTCGCAATCGAAACCTACAAAAGATGTTTCAGCTAATCGGACTCGGGGAGCAGTCCGGGTTTGGGTTCCCGAAGATCTATAAAAATTGGGCAGGACAACACTGGCGTGCCCCCGATATTGAGGAACGAATTGAAACAGATCAGACCATTCTGGCGCTGCGTATGGTCAGCCTGATGCCTGAAGCCTCTGTTGAGTATCTGCGAAGTCAATTTGGAGAGGTGTTTGATACATTATCCCAGGCGGAGCGCATCGCTTTGGTCACCGCCCACGCAGAGGGGTGCATCAGTCATGCTCGGCTTACTGAGCTAACGAAAGAGCACCCCAGCGATTTAACCCATATTTTACATGGTTTAGTTGAAAAGAGGCTCCTTGAAAGCGAAGGCAAAGCTATGGGCACTTTCTACTTTTTACCCGGAGCGCACCCTATTGAGGACTCTGGGGCCAAAGAGGTTTTTGGGCTGAATGTCTTTGGTAGTCAGCGTGAAGCGAAAGGATCGAGCTCTGGGCATAAGGAGCCGAGCTCTGGGTATAAGGGCCTCAGCTCCGGGCACAGTGAAGAGCTTCAACAGCACATTGAGAATCTTCAATCCATTGCTGAGCCCGTCGCAAGCACACAGCGCGCACCAAAGGAGCTAGTCATTTGCACAATTCTTAAACTGTGCGATGGGCGCCATTTATCCTTAGCTGAGCTAGCCGAGCTACTTAATAGAGATCCGGACACTTTGCGTAAAATTTTTATCCGAAGTATGCTTAGTGAAAATCAGCTGGTCCCGGAGCACCCAAATATAAAAACTCACCCCAAGCAACGCTACACCGCAGCAGAGCCTCTCTCCACAACATGACCGATAAAGCCAACGAACTCGCCTTTCAGGGCAACATCATCGAGGACTTGGTGGCCAATGGCTGGCTTTTGGGCACGCGTGCAGGCTACAACCGCGAGTTGGCACTCTATGATGAGGACGTGCTGGGCTTTGTGCAAGACACGCAGCCGAAGGAGTGGGAGAAGTTTACCAAGCTCTATCCGAGCAACACGGAGGCTAAGTTCTTGGAGCGGGTGGCGACGCAGCTGATTAAGGCTGATCCGAATGCGGCGGATGGCACGCTGCGCACCTTTGGCACGCTGGGTGTGCTGCGTCATGCGATCAAAGACCGTGGCGCACGGTTTAAGCTGTGCCAGTTTGAGCCCGAGCATGATCTGAATCCCGACACTTTACGCATGTATCAGAAGAACCGTCTGCGCGTGGTGCCCGAATTGGTCTATAGCCCGTGGGCGACAGAGGCCGAACTCACGGCGACTGGGGTCAAGGCTAAGAACTGGCGCATCGACCTTGTCTTGTTCGTCAATGGCCTCCCAATTGCGACGCTTGAGCTGAAGTCCGAGTTTAAGCAAGCGGTGCAGAATGCGATGAAGCAGTATAAGCTGACTCGTCCCCCAGTGGACCCTGTGGCGAAGAAGCCCGAGCCACTGCTCACTTTTAAGCGCGGAGCCTTGGTGCACTTCGCCGTCAGTCAATACGAGGTCTACATGACCACTCGGTTGGAAGGTCAGGCCACTTACTTCCTGCCATTCAATAAAGGCACCAGTGAGGGCGGCGCGGGTAATGATGTGCCCAAGGACGTGAACCAATATGCCACTGACTATCTCTGGAATGAGGTGCTGCTGCCGGAGAATCTCTTAAAAATCCTCGCTCGCTATGTGCACTTGCAGATCGAAGAGAAGGAAACGTGGGAGGGGCGTAAGTATAAGAAGGAGACGATGATATTCCCCCGCTACCATCAGTGGGATGTCGTCAACAAGCTCCTGATCGCCGCGCGTAGTGAAGGCCCTGGCTCAAAGTATCTAGTGCAGCACAGCGCAGGTTCGGGCAAGTCAAACTCGATTGCTTGGACGGCTCACCAACTCTCGTCGCTCTACGACAATGCGGGCGAAAAGCAGTTTCACTCAGTCATCGTGGTGACGGATCGCACGGTGCTCGACGATCAGTTGCAGGACACGATCTATCAGTTTGAGCACACCGATGGGATCGTTGCTCGTATCAACCGAGACGAGGGCGAAGGCACTCGAAGAATCCACCCCGATCATCATTGTGACGATCCAGACCTTTCCCTTCGTGCTGAAGGCGATTGAGAACAGCGTCAGCCTGAAAGAGCGCAATTACGCCATCATCGCGGATGAAGCCCACTCCTCGCAAACGGGTGCCACCGCTCGACAGCTCAAGGAAGTGCTCATGGTCGAAGCTCGCGATGAGGATGAGGAGCTTACTTCCGACGAAATCCTCGATGCCATGGTGGCCTCGCGTCGAGTTTCGAGGCTTCGCACGGGGTCATGTCGTTATGTTTATAGAGCTAGAGGCTTAAGGACTTCCCAGTAAGCATGCGTCGAGATCGGTCTCGCTCTGGTGTCTGCCTCCGCGCTCGGCACCTGCGCTACCCTAATTTTCATTCATAAATCTCATATTATGACAAATACTTTGAACTCACCACACTAGCTTTCGATCCAACGAAGCTTTTCCTCGATGGGCTTTCGCCGACCTTCCGGCCAGTTGCTGCCTTCTTTGGGCCAACCCAGATAAAACATGCCGAGGCATTGATCTTTAGGGCCGAGTTTGAGCCAGTCGTGCATCTCCCGGGTATAGACAACCGGGTGCGAGGACCAGAAGCCGCCGAGTCCGACGGCGGCGGCGCTGAGGTGGAGGTTTTGCACGGCGCAGGCGGTGGCTTCGACTTCTTCGATTTCGGGAATTTTCTCGGAGGCTTGCCGCTGCATGGTCAGCACGATGACGACGGGGGCGATTAATGGGTTGCGGCCGAACTTCTCGAATTTATCCGGGCGAAAACTCTCCTCGGGCGTGGTCCGTTGATAGATGTCCTGCAGTGACTGAGCCAGCCGCTTACGGCCTTCGCCGGTGAAGATGTGGAAGCGCCAGGGCTCGGTGCGTCCATGGGTGGGTGCCCAGTTGGCGTTTTCAAGTAGCTGGTCGAGGAGGGCGCGGTCGATTGGTTGGTCGCTCATTTCAGCCGGCTTGATCGATCGCCGGCGTTGTATGACTGCGCTTATGGCGTTGAGCTGCTCGCGCTGCACGGGTGTGAGTGCTTGCGGTGGAGGCTCGTAATGCACAGAAATGCCGTTGTGGCGGCACCAGTCGACGAGAGCTTCGCGCGTGCTTCGGTTCTCGAACTCGAACCAATCTTCCAGCTTACCTTCGCTTTCGAGTAAGGACTTGTAACGTCCATAGGCTCCGCGACGGCGGAAGAACTCACGAATCTCCGGCTCTTGCTCCGGAAGATGCGCGCGCACGAATCGCCAGACAAGCGCTTGTTTCAGATCGAGATCGAAAGCATCCGGTAGGTGAACGTAGTCGGGATGGCAATCGATGTCCTCGACCGGGCAGGGCTCACCGGTGAAGTCCTCGGCGTCGTAAACAAGTTCGCCGGTCAGGCGCGACACGTAAACAGGAGTGGGTTCTCCGAGACCATCACTAAAAGCGAAGGCCATTTCCAGTTCGTCCAAATTAACGGTAGGATCTTTATCAGCCATAGGGTGTATGAAAAGTGTTGGGCCGGGAGAAGCAAGATGAGAGAGGCGGAATTTTTAATGAAGCCTTGTGCTCACGTGGGGGGTTTATCTAACCGGCTTTGGTGATCATCGTGCCGCTCCTGCTCATGATTGGAATGACCATACGAGTGACCTATCCAGCCAGTCGCCCTGCGGCGATCTTGCTCCTGCCTTATCTGCTTTGGGTCGGCGATGCGACCTATCTCAATGTCGGGTTTTTGGTGCTGAATCGATGATGAGTTAATGCGGCAAATACGCCTTCCCGTTGGGGTGCAAGTCCTGCACCTTCAATCAGAGATAAAATTCTCTCTGATTGAAGGGTATGCTCTAGCGCTCGCCCCAGACCCTGTAAAAGACAGAGCCACCTACGGGCAAATCGTCATCGACGTAGACATTTTCCGGTGCCGTCGCCGTAATGGGACCGGCAATCGCATTGAAAGGACCGCTTAGTGAAGTGGCGCGTTCGACGTAGAAGATGTAGCCGTTGGCACTGTCCCACGATATTTGCATACCATCGGGATGCGGTTCGATCCGTGCCTGGATCCGTGATACGGTAAAGGTTGCGCCGCCGTGGTTGTTGCCTGTGCTGTATTCTTCAGTCGCATTATTGAAGTCGATGACCGCCCTTGCGTGATAGGTGCCCCGTTTATCAGGTGCACGGAGGTCCGGGAAAGTGATCTCAACGATTTCTCCGGGGTTAATGGATCCGATACTGTGGGTTTGATCGGGTGTGGCGGCGAGGCCGTTGTAGGTCGGGCTGCTTTCCCAGAAGGCAAGGCTTCCTGCATCACCGCTGATGTCGCCATTATTTTTGATTCGGATGATGGCATCGAACTCCGCCAAAGTGAAGACAGGGCTGGGCGCAAGCTCGACGGATTGAATGACAAAATCGGGCTTCATCCATGACGGAGGATTGCTTGATTCCGGCGCAAAGATGGTGTAGTAGCCGGTCAATTGATTGTCCCCCTCCGATTGCTCGTCGATCTCACCATCGGCATCGGCGAAGACTTGCAGCCTGTAAGTGCCTTCGGTCGACGGCGTGTTGAAACCGCTGACGGTGACAGTTCTCGTTTCTCCGATTTCAAGGGTCCCGAGGTGCACCTCGGCTTCGCCGGGTTGTCCTACTGTAGCCATTCCCGGGTGGTCGTTCCAAAAACGGAGGACGGCACCTTCTGCCCGCCAAAGGCCATTATTTTTGACTTCGACCACGGCGGTGAAGGGTTTGTCGGTGATTCGCGTATCCTGAGCTGGTGTGATCAGGACCGAAGTGACGTATAAGTTTGCTTTACTTCCGTTGGAGATTTCCTCCCCAGGGGTGCCGGTCGAGCCTCCTCCTGTAGTTCCACCCGAGCCAATCGCTTTGATGGCGAAGCTCTGCGTGTCCGAATCCGTCGTGGTGACCGAAGCTCCGAACGGAGCCGATCCACTAGCGGTAGCAACGTTGGTGAACGCCCCGTTTACGATATCCGAAGCCTTGACCAGATAAGTCGCGCTGAAGGTGGTTCCGTCGGATTCGCCGGGGTCGAGACTGATCGGTCCGCCTGTCACCGGCACGATCGGATCATCAATGGCAATGTCCGTGATGGTGACGTTGCCTGTGTTCGCGACAGTAAATTCGTATTCGATCTGGAAGCAGATGCCGCCATGGAAAGGGAAGTTGTGGAATTCGAAACCATTTTGGGTGACGACGTCTCCCCCGAAGATGGATCGTCCGTCGATAGCGCCTCCGTTGAAGTTGCCATCGGCATAGGGTGCCAGAACCGAGCCCTGCCATGCGAAGCCACTCAGTTCGACCGAGGTCGCATCCGCCAGATTAAAGAGAACCATGCGAGGATCCCCGTGGCTGAGGGTCATGCCGACGTTATGGATGGCTACGGTATCACCATAGACATTCACCAATGTGGTGGATCCGTCCGGAACGGTGATATTAAAGGCGGCGGAAGAGAGTGAAATTTGATCGGCATCGAGATGGAAGATATTCAGTTCCGGATCATTGCCGACCAGATCGAGAGCGACGACACCGGTGCTACCAGTCGTTTCGGTGATCGAGATCACTCCCCGTTCTTCAAAGGCTCCCATGAGTGCGGACCGGACCTGCATTTCGCTTTCGAGCTCGGCAAAGCTCTTGCCTGATCCATCACTCGGCACGTTACCATCGCTGTCGATGGTGATTGGAATCATTTTACGCGTCAGGTTACCGTATTGCATGACTCGAACGGGGCCGGTGCGCGTGCCTTGGTAAACTACGTTGCCGTTCACTCCAAAGCGGCCGTCAACGAGGTCGCCTCCGGTGATGAAGATATCTGTCGTGCCGCCGGTATAGGTAGGTAGGGGATCGCCTTTGATGACGATACCAACACTGTATCCACCGTGGATGGTGGCATTTCCTGCGACGCCGAGACGTGCATCGGTATCACCTCCGCTCGCATCGAGATCACCAAAGATCAAGGCGTTGAACTGGCCGCCTACGCCAAGCGGGTTGCAAGCGCCGGCTCCGGAAACATAGGTGCCGGTTTTGGACAGCGAAAGCGAGGGAAGCTGAATAGCGGAGGCAAGCGCATCGTCCTGATCGCTTACATCGTCCCCGGTTCTTGGATCCTTGCCAGTTACCGTAGCGGTATTGGGGACTTGTCCGACGTTCAATTCAGTCAGACCCACGATATAGCTGCCAGTGAAAGTCGTTGAGTCGATCTCCCCAACGGCGAGATCGATCGGGCCTCCCGCAACAGAGAAGAGCGGATCCGTTACGACGACATTGGTCAGCGGAACGTTGCCCGTATTCTCCACCACAAAGGTGTAGACAAGACTCTCTCCGTCAGTGTCGTAGGATGTGGGCGAAACAGATTTTGTCAGGCTGATGGCCGGGTTGGCGGGGATCAGGCCGGCATCGACACGCGGATTGTTTTCGTCATTGCCCAAGCTGACGACTGCGGTGAGTCCACTGGCTTCATTTGCATCGGAATTCTCGGCGCCGTCGATGCCGTTGTTGTCGGCATCCAGCGGGGAGAAAATGTATTCGATAGGAAGTTCGAATTCGACCCGATAATCACCGGGCACGAGGTTGAGGAATTCGTATTTTCCGCCCGCATCGGTGGTCGTTGTGATCGGATCGCTGCTATCGTCGAGAACCGGAGCACCGGCCCCGTCCAGAAGGTTGACCACAATGCCGCTCACACCAGTCGTCTCGCCAGGGTCCTGGATGCCGTCTGCATCAAGATCAAGCCATACCGTATCCCCGAGGGACGAAGGCTTCCAGAGCCCGGCATCCCATGTTCGATCGATTTCGGAAGAGACCAAAGTCGTGACAGCCGTGCGTCCCGTGTCAGAATCCGCATCGCTATCGGCGGCATTATTACCGCCTTGATCCGCATCGCTGAAGAGGTAACCGGCAGGAAGCTCGAAGCCAAGGGAGTAGTCTCCGGGAAGGAGAGTGTCGAAGAAATAACGACCCGAACCGTTCGTCGTATCGGTGGCAATCGGGTTGCCGCCAGCATCGTATAAAGTAACCTCAACGCCGGGGACGTTGATTTCGCCCGAATCTTGAATGCCGTTTAGATTAATATCATACCAAACCCGGTCGCCAATGGCGGCATAGACCCGGACATCTGCCGGGTCGTCAGCTGTGACAGGGGGCGCGCCGGGAATTTCCAAGCCTGATGTCGAGTTTGCGGGGTAGCCTACGACAAAACCGGTGTTGATAACATCCTGGGTGATTGATGGAGCAACCTTGGAGACTATGATGCTTGCTCCCGGCGCCAGTGGGCCGTCGATCAAAGCAACATCACCGATAATGTCGTCGGTTACTTCCAGTCGGACAAGCGGCAGATCGCCGGTGTTAGTGATCAAATAATCGTAAGTGACGGCGGATCCGGAATTAACCCAAAGCTCTGTTCCGTCAGGTGCTGTTCCTGCTGTTTTGACAATATCCACGCTCGTCGGTGGCAACCAGAGGCCCAGGTCCCAGGACCGGTCGTGCTCTGTGGCAGCGATGTCGGTAATCGGCATGTAGGCCTTTACAATGCCGGCTGCGGCCTCTTGTAAATCAGCGTCCGAGTCCAGGCTGTCATCGCTTCCTGCATCGGTGACCGTTACAGTGTAGGTTTCCGGTACGGAGAAGACTGCGTAGTAATCACCGCGGTCCAGATCGGGGAACAAATAATAGCCCGGCTCGCCCAGGAAGTTGTTGGAAGTTATGGTAAAGCCGAGATGACGGTCGTCAGTAGGATTGCGGACGCCGTCCGGGAAACCACCGGAAACCGCATCGCTGTCCCCATCTTCATAGAAATCGACGCGAATGCCGTTCAAACCTAGCTCGTTGGAGTCCTGCACGCCATCCTTGTCCATGTCGAGCCAGACAAAATCGCCATAGGACGCATTATTGTCGGGCAGGACCTTTATACCGACCTTGTTGGGTTCGGAGGCAAGTAGTGTGGAACCTGTATCCACGCGCGTGCCTAAATATCCGAATGAGTTCCATGCGATTCGGCCGTCGGTCGGTGTGCCAACCGGGGCCCGCATCGGCCATCGCAGCTCAAAGTTCTCGCCGGGTTGAATAGTGACCCCATCAAAATGAAAATAAAGCGAGCGCGCCTCGGTTATTGTCGCGGGTGGCGTCGTGCTCCAAAGAGGATCTGTGGCACCGGGCACATTCTGGAACTCCGGTCGATCCGGATTGACCTCACGGCTGTAGTAAACGGTGACGCCCGCAGGTGCATTCACTACGCCGGCCAGTGCGGCCACCCATTCGGTGTCGCGCGCGCTGAGGTCGACGACGCCAGTGTCGCCGATGATGGGGAGAATGTCGAGAATCTTGGCATTCTCTATCGGCACGTTGCCTGTGTTTTCAACGACCAGGCGATAATCAGCCAACCCGCCGGGAACGGTATTACCCGAGTCCGGGTAGCGGCTCTCTGCGCTGTCAAGTTGTCCCTTGACCCATTTAATCGAGTCCATGGAGGCGCGGCCATTGACGTAAGTTTGGGCCCCTTCGGAATAGATCGTCTCGCCCGAGTCGCCGTCATCATTGAGATCGTTGCTGTCTGTTTTGGAGCTGACGCCCCAATACGGGTCGATATCGGAATTGGCCCAGTCGGTGAGGTAAGCATCGTTGTCGATGTGCCCGAAGATCGTGCCCCGTGGCACTTCGGCTTGAAAGGAGACCTCAACTGAATCGTTGATCGGTAGGTCGTAGGCGGTTGCGCCCTCCCATGACCAACGCAGCAGCATACGGCCGGTGCTATTGTAATCGCTGATCGCCTCGAAAGTCGGGTCGGGCGCGCCACTTGGTTTGGATAGAACCTGCCAGCTGCCCGGAATGTATACGAGCCTGTCGTCTAGAAGGTCTGCAAGTACAGGATTAGTGAGTTGTTGTGCCGCCACGTCCCGGTTGGCCAATTTGATATTAAAGGTGACGGTGCCACCATCGTCCACATTTCCGGAGGTCACAGTCTTATCGATGTCGACCACGGGCCGCTGTGTCTGGACGGTTATGGATGAGCCGTCCGTATCGCTTTGGCTGCCTGTGAAATCGGTGTAGGAGACGGTCGCATCGTTGTTGATAGTGTCCCCGACTACGATTGGATTTCCGGCTCGATCAGTGGTCATTACGGTGCCCTTGAGCTGCATGTCTTTCGCCTTGTAGCCGACGGGAATCGTGCCGAAATCCCATTGCACGCCAGTAATGTAATCGCCTCCGGCAAGTCCAAGCGAAGAAACGTTGACCCAGGTAGAGGAAGCGCCGTCAAATGGGTTGCCGGGCAGTGCTTGCCAGGTTGCGTTGAGTTGAGTTTGATAGTAGACGGAGATGGGATCGTTCAGCCCTGAGGGAGTGCCCTGCATCTGCGGAACGCGAATTTGGCTTACATCAATTGTATCCGGAATCATGTCAGTCACCACAACGTCGTCCAGGGGAACATTTCCCCTGTTATCCAAATCGAAGGACCAGGTTTTCTGTATCGTCTTTCCCTCGTAGGTAAACTGGGCGTTCACACCTTTAGTAAAGTGGAGCTGGCTCTGGGCGTTTTCGATGGTATGCGTTACATCATCGCTGAGAGTGACTGCAGAGCCACCCAGAGGGTTGAACGTCGTCGATACCACATTGTTGACCGTGTCGCCCACGACAAAGTCACTGGCGGGGAAGCGAACGGTGACCGTTTGTGAAAAGGTTTTTCCCGCTTCAAGACTTGCCGAGTTCCATGTGACTGTATTTGAAACCGCATCGTGGATGCCACCGCCGGAAGCACTGACAAAAATCGCGTCGGCGGGCAGTTGATCGACTACGGTGATATTTTGAAGATCAAGCGCACCGGTTGTATGCTGATTCCGCAGGCGTACCCGGTAGGTTGCATTTTGATCAAGAGGAATACTTGATCCTAGGAGTGCCTTATCAATGGTCGCACGATTGCTGGCCCGAGCTGTGATGGTTACGACCTCGGATTGGTAGGCGGGAGCGTTGTCGGCGTTGATCGTTGCCTGGTTATGCGCGACCGCACCGTCCGTCGTTATTCCCGGTTCAAAACGGGCTCGAACCTCAAGTTCGCCGGTCTTTCCATCTTCCAGCGGATCGACGAAATTAATCGTCAGTGTATGCGAGGCACCATCATATTGGACCGAATCCACATCCGAGGTTCCTTCGAAACCCAAATATTCAACACCCGCGGGCAGTGGATCGGTGATCGTGACATTATAAAATTCCGGGATTGTCGTGCTTGGGTTGCGATATTGAAGCACGTAGCTGAATTCTTCACCGCTATCGATCTCAGTGAGCCCACCTTCGATCGACTTGAACACCTCGACGGTGCCAAACAAAGGCTGTATCGCCAGGAAAATACCCAAACCGAAGGAGAGGAGTGAACGGGGATATTTTTTTGAGAATTACATGTTCGATTGCCGGAAATCCGGGAGTTGAGTTTGAGTCGCAGACAAGTAGCGAAAGAAAATCCGCCAAATTTAAAATAAATGCTAAAATTCCCTCATTCAAGGGTAAAAAGCCGGTTATCCAACGTGGTTAGGTTCAAGCGATTGGCCCCTGAGAATGGGCAGTTCCCGCATGTATACGACCTAACTTTTCAGTAAAAGGTCGCTTCGGTGAAGATGAAGCGGCCAGTGTTCATTACTTATTGAGAATGAACCAGTGCCAGTTCGGGCACTCCGTTCGAATGCGTCAACGCCGCTAAAGGTATCCTGGTCGGGCTTGAGGACTTAGAGGACTTTTCGCGTGAATTTGGCTCCAAGTGGGCTTACAAGCTTCTGCAGTGTTCAACTCACGGGCTGAGTGTGGAAGAAACGGTGCGACTCATGCACGCAACGAAAGCATGAGCAGGCGAAAAGACTCGCCGTGATAAAGTGAACTTGTTCCAATCTATGAACTGCTATGGAAGACGGGAAAACCCTTCATAATGTATTCTACGATAGACGCTTTAAACCGAAAGGCACGCCATGAAAATTAACTACTTTGAAGACACCGACACCGCTCTGATTGAATTTACCAGTCGTGAGGTTGTCGAAACGCGTGAAGTTTCGGAGAGCGTCTATCTGGATTTAGATCAAGATGGGAATCTTGTCTCGATGACTGTCGAGCACGCAGGAGAGAAGGCCAATATTCAGGACTTCGCCTTTGAGCGTCAGACTAAGGTGAGTGCTTAGTTCTCTTGCATTAAGCTTGAATACAAGAGGAACGGGAAGTCTCCGGTATTTCGTGATTTCACTAAGCGTTATTCAGCGAGTGCACCGAAATACCTTCGTCGTTTCTGGTCGGCTTTTCGCTATGCTGCTAAGGCTCACAAGCTAGGGCGGACGGAAGTTCTGCCTACTAAGTCAGAAGCTGAAGCTGCGGTTCGTTATGTGGGAAAGTATATCGAGAAAGGCTCGGTGCACAGAACAAGTCAAATGATCATTCGAGATGCTCAATCTTTTGAGATTGTCGAAATTCTTATTGATGAGTGCCTCCTTTTTGGAGCGCGACCATTTCTTGATTTGCGCTTCCCGCCCCATTGCTTCTACGCGATTTGAGTGAGGTTCGGTGTATGAGATTTTTTCTGGCTTATGCTGTTTCGTGAAACGTGCGCCATTGCCTTTTCTGTGTAATTGATAGCGCTCTTCTACATTTTCGCATGACCCGACGTAGAGTTTGTTGTTAGCGCATCATAGTATGTAAACATAGAACATATCTGCTTAGCCTTTCGACGCGCTTCGCTTGCTCAAGGCATTTTTCGAGGCGCACCGCGTAGTTAGCAAACGCAGTGCGCCGAAAAATGGAGGTGGCGGGAGTCGAACCCGCGTCCCCTGTGTATTCACAGGCGGCATCTACATGCTTAGCTTTGAGTTTATTGTCGTCCCTGAATCGCCTCTAAGCGGGCTATTCAGTTTCCAGACTCTCTATGTACAACTGATAATCGAGAGCCAACTTATCAGCTATGCCTGCTAGTCGACGCTTCTATTCCTTAGCAGGTGTCAGGGTAGAAACGTTGCCGCATTAAGCAGCAAGAGCGAATTGTTCTTCGCCAATTATTTTTTGAGATGGATTTTTACGGAGCCTCCATCATCTCCGGCATGCAGCCGCCAGCTAGCGCACAAGGTCGAATCCGGAACACCCCCTCAAAAATGAGAGTGAAGGTAGCAAGAAAAGAAATTTAACGCACAGCTTCACCGGAAAAGAACCTGTTGCTGTAGCAACAGTCCTTTCAAAGAACACTTACAAAAATTACCGCTCCGGCTGGAAAATCAAGCCTGATATGCGTTAATATTGCTCAGGTGCTCAGGTGCTCAGGTGCTCAGGTGCTCAGGTGCTCAGGTGCTCAGGTGTCGGGCGTGAAAGGAGTGTATCTGAACAGGTAGATCAGGCCGCTGCCGTTGAAGGCCATCCGGACATCGCCGGTTGCGATATTCCCGTCGTCCAGCACGCTGTCGACAAGCAGTGCCTGCTCAGCAGAGAAGTCGAGATTGTAGAGATAAACGTATGTGAAGGAGTTGGAATTGACATAAAACCAGTTATGGGTGCCGTTTTTCCAGACCGCCGGCAGGTAATCTTCGATAGTCCCCGGCATGTCTGTGTAGCTCATAAAATTCGGATATGTGCCTTCTGCAGTGCTGTAGAACTCGATGGCTTCAGTGAACACGCGGACATCGTTGGCTGTGGCGGTTGCTGAAGTTCGCTCACGGGCAATGTTGATGCCCGGCATGCCCAGCAGGGCGAGGATACCGATGATCGTAACAGCTACCATGAGCTCGATTATGGTAAAACCTGTTATGGCACTATTTTTCTTCATCGATCTTTAATATACAGTGCGAATTATTCAACGATTGTCAATCAGTCCGCAATTCGATAATTCATGGATGATCTGGTTGATGGCGCGACTAAAAGTTTAAAAGTTTTTCGAAATACGCCTTTTTCGTGCGAATGTCGTAGATTGCGATGGATTTATCACTGCCGACTGCGACCATGCCGGATTGTGAGGTGATACTGATTTTAGCCTGCCATTCTTTGAATTGTTGGAGGGTGGCAGCCCCATCCGGCACAACCGGCTCTGCGGATTCACTTTCCGGTGTCGGGATGTAGGCTCTGTATCGGCTAAGGGTTTCCTGGCTGGTCAGACGTTTGACTTCCATGCCTTTCTGTTCGGCCCATCGTTTGAAGTCGTCCGGGCGTATATTGAATTCGTAAACGTCGACTTGTCTGGATCGGTAGTATGAAATGTCGGACGTATGTTCCGGCAACCAACTGACTCTTGGGACATTTTCGGCATAATCGGGCCCGCTGCTGGCATAGAAATAGATCGCAAGCGGCAAGAGCATGGCTAAGACTGCGAATGCATAGAGGGCTCTGGTATCGCGTTGTGTTTTGGGCTTTAAGGACTCCAGCGCATCCTCGTAAAAGCGTAGTGTGATGTTCGCCCGTGCCTTTTCTGAACCTTCGGCAGCCACTAGATTCTTGAAGGAGCTGAGTCTCCACCGCTTCTGCAGTTTTGTATAAAGTTCTAGGGCCTGCTGTTCAAAGGCCTTTTCCTCCGCGTAGGTGAAGTCTATACGGAGGACCCGGACGTAGCCATCCTGGGTGACAAGATTCCAGGCTTCACCCTCGCTCGTGAAGTAACCGCCGAGCTGAAATCGATCCATATTCCAGCGTTGATGTCCGGCATAGACGACTTCCAGGCCTTCCTCAAAAGGACCGTTGTAGAAATCGAGGCGAACCTTGTTCTCGTCCAATCCGGTCTCTTTTTGATATGCTGTCAGCTTCTCCTTATTGGTGAAGGCGCCCAGTGCGTGCAGGGAGCCGTCCTCTTCAACGCGGATGAGTATATGTAGGTAGGGCAGCATATTATTTTGAGGGGGGAGCGCACTTGCTAAGCACGTGCTTTCATCTATAGAAGTCTAATGATCCGCTTATTTTGTAAAGCCCTTATCCAGAAATCAGAGGTCATAAGTCAGAGATCAGAAATGGTGCGGTCAGGACGTGGGTGACAAGTGAGGGTAACCGCTCCTTCCTATAGTATCGATTCGCAAAAAGCCCCGCTATGGCTAGCGGGGCTTTTGAAACTTCATAGAACCTTCAGGAAAGACTTACAGCAAGTCCTTGACTGCCTCGCGCTCTTCGGAGAGCTCCTGAACGGAAGCACCGAATTTCTCGCGGCTGAAGTCGTTGAGTGCCACTTCCTGGACGATCTCGATGTCGCTACCGTTGCTGCGGCAGGGGAAGGATATGATGAGGCCTTCGGGCGTGCTGTAGCTGCCGTCGGAGCAGAGGCACATGCTAAAGGTGTCGCCTGCTGGTGTCGGTGTGGAGAGCTTGCGCACGGAATCGACGATGCCGTTGGCGGCAGATGCGGCGGAGGAGGCCCCGCGGGCTTTAATAATGGCCGCACCGCGTTTCTGCACGTCAGGGATGAAGGTGTCCTTCAACCAGGCTTCGTCGCCAATCACCTCGGCTGCCGACTTACCGCCGATTTGTGCGGAGTAGAAGTCGGGATACTGTGTGGCAGAGTGATTGCCCCAGATCGTCATATTGGTGACCTCCGTGACATCAACACCGGCCTTTTGCGCGAGCTGCGTCTTGGCGCGGTTCTCATCCAGCATGGTCATGGCGAAGAAGCGGTCGTTGGGCACGCCTTCGGCATTGTTCATGGCGATGAGGCAGTTGGTGTTGCAGGGGTTGCCGACAACGAGCACGCGGACGTCGTTGGCCGCGTTGGCGGCGATCGCCTTACCCTGGCCGGTGAAGACTTTGCCGTTGATACCGAGCAGGTCGGCGCGTTCCATGCCGTCTTTACGAGGCACGGAGCCGACGAGGAGGGCCCAGTTGACATCCTTAAAGCCTTCGGCGAGGTCGGTGGTGGCGACGACATCCTTCAAGAGAGGAAAGGCGCAATCGTCGAGCTCCATGCAGACGCCCTTGAGTGCGTCGAGCGCAGGTGGAATCTCGATCAGGTTCAGGGCGACCGGCTGGTCGGGGCCAAACATCGCACCGGATGCGATGCGGAAGAGGAGGGCGTAGCCGATGTTGCCGGCTGCGCCGGTGACGGCGACTCGTATAGGTTCTTTGCTCATAATATTATAGTGGTGGAGGTTGGGTTGTTAAGAAGTTGAATGGCTACGTAAAGTGGCAAGTGCGTCACCGTGGTTGCCAGTAGTTTCTCTGATAGCTGCCTTAAGTAAATAGCGGCGCGAGGTCGTCGTGCGCTTTAAGGATCATGGCTTCCGTGGTGGGCCAGTCGATGCAGCCGTCGGTGATTGATACGCCGTATTTGAGGGTATCCACCGGTTGAGGGAAGGCTTGGTTGCCGTGGTGCAAATTACTTTCGACCATGGCTCCGATCACGCTGGGGTCGATCAGGCTTTGGCGGACAATTTCCTCAAAGACTGCCGGCTGCTTGGCGGGGTCTTTGCTGCTGTTTGCGTGGCTGCAATCGGTCATGATGGCAGCGGTCAGTCCAGCGGCTTCGAGCTGCTCGCGAGTCTGGGCGACGTCATCCGCGCCGTAGTTGGGGCCTTTCGAGCCCCCGCGCAGAACGATGTGGCAGCTTGGGTTGCCCTTTGTGGTCAATGCGTTGGCGCGGCCCTCGTTGTCGACTCCGAGGAAGGTTTGTGGCTGGCTGGCGGCTTTGATGGCATTAATCGCGACTTGTAGGCCGCCGTCTGTGCCGTTTTTGAAGCCGAGCGGCATAGAGAGGCCCGAAGCCATTTGGCGGTGGGTTTGGCTCTCCGTGGTGCGTGCGCCGATGGCAGACCAGCAGATCAGGTCGGCAATATATTGTGGCGTAATCGGGTCGAGTAACTCAGTGGCTGTGGGCACGCCCATTTCGATAACTTCACGGAGAAAGCGGCGGGCGATGCGCAGGCCCTCCGGGATGTCGCTGGTGCCGTCGAGTTTCGGGTCCATAATCAAGCCCTTCCAGCCGACCGTGGTGCGGGGCTTTTCAAAATAGACCCGCATGACGAGCAGCATCCTGTCGCTAACTTTTTTGGAAAGCTCGGCCAGTTTTTCGGCGTATTCGCGTCCGGACTTTAGGTCGTGGATCGAACAGGGCCCGACGACGACAAGTAATCGGCGGTCATCGCCGAAGATGATTCGGTTGATCGCTTCGCGGCTTTCAGCGACGAATTGCTCGGCGCTCCCGGTTTTACTGATCTCTTTGCACAGCTCAACGGGGGAGGGCAATAAGGTCTTAGAATTTATATTGATGTCGGTGACGTTTTTCACAAGGCGGGCAGGTGTAGAGCAGGGCAGGGCGGGGAACAAGTCCGAATTGTGAATTGCTCGTTGAAAGTTTCAAAGAGCTCGGCATAGCTCAGTGTATGAACGTATTCGCTTATCCATATAAGATGTCGGCGCATCTGATCGTGAGTGACGAGGATTCGGCTGATTTCCTACAAAGTCAGTTTAGTCATGACCTGCGTCCCTTTTCGGTGGGCCAGTCCACTTATGGCCTCTGGCTGGATGTGAAGGGCAAGATCGTCGCAGATAGCTGGGTTCTCTGTGAAGGCGAAGCGCAATTCCGGATTTTCAGCGAAGAGTGTCCGGGCGAGTCTATTCGTGAAAAACTGGAAAAGCATATTATCGCTGACGACGTCGAGTTGGAGTCGGGCGCATCTGTGTACGGTGTCGCTCTTATCGGGACAGGTATTGGGGATGCCGTAGCCGGCGCTGAAGGCTACCTTTGCCGCCTCCCCGGGCGGCGATCCAGCAGGCCCTCAAGTGAATTGGTTTTTCCGGATGAAGCTTCGCGCGATGGATGGCTGAGCTCAAATAGCTGTGAAATTGTCTCTAAAAGTTGGATACAGGAGGAGTCGATTCGGGCCGGAGTGCCCGCGGTGATGCGCGAGGTCAAGCCGGGGGATTTGCCCGGTGAGGCCGGAATGGTGAAGGATGCAGTCTCATTAACGAAAGGATGTTTTCTCGGGCAGGAAGTCGTTGCGCGTATGCACAATGTCGGTCGCCCTCAACGCGGGCTCTATGTGTTGTTGGGGGCTGGGCAGGCGCCTGTGGAAACAGCTGCGGTTGCCAGTGGCGAAGGGAAAGTGCTTGGCGATCTGCGCAGTTTGATTGCCACGGCTGATGGCTGGACAGGAGTCGCGATGTTGAAGTCGCGCTTTGTCGAATGCGGAATGTCGGTCAGTGTCGATGGTTGTGTTGCCCAGGTGCAGAATGAGTTTAGACAGGGCAGAGGGGATGACGATGCTTGACCGGAATCACCACGAGCAGGTGGCAGCGCTCTTCAAACGTTTTGGTGCTGAAGATGCGCAGGCCAATGTGATGGCCAAACAGCTGCTGCGCCGGTCTGTGCAGATCGCAGAAGAACGTAATATTTCAGAACTCGAGGCCTTGGAAGCCCTATTGAAACAGGTCATTGACGCACGTCAGGGCTCTTGAGGGTGCATGGATAAGGGTTTTTTTTGCCCGCATCGGCCTGAAGGCCTAAAAATAGTGGTTTTAAGCGGATTTGTAGTTGACGGAATTCGATCTAAGCTCATATACTCGAACTGGCATTACGCCATTAACCTCAACATTAATATACTATAATATATGAACAAAGCAGAACTCGTCGCAGAAGTCCAAAAAACACTCGGTAAAGATACCTCTAAAGCAGCCGCAGAGCGCTCCGTAGAGGCTGTTATTGAAGCAGTTAAGAAGGGTGTTAAGAAGGACAAGAACGTTCAACTTATCGGCTTCGGCACATTCTCCGTTACAAAGCGTGCTGCACGTGACGGCATCAACCCACAAACTGGTGAAAAGATTAGAATCAAAGCATCCAAGGCTGTTAAGTTTAAGGCTGGTGCTGGTCTGAAGGCTGTTCTCTAAGTTTACCCCTATATAGAGCCGTAAATAGCTTTTAATTTTCAAAAACCCGCAGCTTCCGTTTCCGGAGGGTGCGGGTTTTTTTGTTTTCTCATCTTTGCGGTTGCCAGAGGGCGTCTGGGTATTCTTGTTGAGACACTACTGAGAATGATCATCCTTTCAGGAGGACTATATAATGGGACAAAGTTTATTTGAAAAAGTATGGGACGCGCACGCGGTGCGTGAGCTAAGTAACGGGCAGACTCAATTGCTCATTGGAACGCACTTGATTCATGAGGTGACGAGTCCGCAGGCCTTTGGCATGCTGCGCGACAAAGGCCTGCCGGTCAAATACCCGCATCGCACTTTTGCGACGGTGGACCACATCGTGCCGACCAATGAAACGGCCGAGCCTTACAGCGATGCGCTGGCCCAGGGAATGATTGAGGAGCTGCGTAAAAATTGTTTGGAGAACAACGTCAAGTTCTTCGATACCAATACCGGCAAGCAGGGCATCGTGCACATCGTCGGCCCGGAGCAGGGCATCACCCAGCCTGGAACGACCATTGCCTGTGGTGATTCACACACCTCGACGCACGGTGCTTTCGGTGCCATCGCATTCGGTATCGGCACCAGCCAGGTGCGTGATGTGCTGGCCACGCAAACAATTGCGCTCAACGAACTCAAAGTCCGCCGTATTAACGTCGATGGCGAACTGCCCCCCGGAGTCTATGCGAAGGATGTGATTCTGCACATCATCCGCCAGCTTGGCACGCAAGGCGGCACTGGCTTTGCCTACGAATACGCCGGTTCGACCTTCGAGAACTTCACTATGGAAGAACGGATGACCGTCTGCAACATGTCCATCGAGGGCGGTGCGCGAGCCGGCTACGTGAATCCTGACGAAACTACTTTTGAATACCTCAAGGGCCGCCCGTATTCACCGCAGGGCGCCGCATGGGACGCTGCTGTCGAGAACTGGAAGTCGTTCGCTTCCGATCCCGACTGCAAGTATGACGATATTGTTAATATCGACGCGGCCGACATCGAGCCAACCGTGACCTGGGGCATCACTCCGGGGCAGGGTGTTGGGATCAACGAAAACATTCCCGCCGTAGCCGATGGCAAAACCCAGTCCGAACGCGATTCGATTGATGAAGCCCTTGAGCACATGAAGTTCGAGGGTGGCAGCGCGATCAAGGGGAAGAAGATCGACGTCGCCTTCCTCGGTTCCTGCACCAATGGCCGACTCTCCGACCTCAAAGAAGTGGCAAAATACATCGAAGGGCGTAAAGTCGCTGAGGGAGTCAAAGCGATCGTCGTGCCCGGTTCGCAAGTCGTCTCGCAGATCGCCAAGGAGCTCGGCCTCGATAAAATCTATCAAGATGCCGGATTCGAATGGCGCGCTGCGGGTTGCTCCATGTGTCTCGCCATGAATCCCGATAAGCTGATTGGCGATCAACTTTGCGCAAGTTCCTCCAATCGAAACTTCAAGGGCCGGCAGGGCTCTCCGACCGGGCGCACTATGCTCATGAGTCCGCTCATGGTGGCTGCCGCTGCCGTGACCGGGGAAGTTTCCGATGCTCGCGAGGTCTTTGGCGTGAGCGCAACTGTCAGCGCCTAACTCTTCACTCTAATTTTTAACTTCAATCTTTCAGAACCATGGCTTCCGATCCAATCAACCAAGTAACCGGTAAGGGTGTGTATGTGCCCGGCGACGATATCGATACCGACCGCATCATCCCAGCGCGCTTTATGAAGTGCATCACTTTCGACGGCCTCGGCGAATATCTCTTCTACGATGTGCGCAAGACCGAGGAGGGTGAGGACAAAAAACACAACCTGAACGACCCGCGTTTCAGCGAAGCATCGATCATCGTCAGCGGGAACAACTTCGGCTGCGGCAGTTCGCGTGAGCACGCACCGCAATCGATCATGCGAGCCGGCTATAACGCCGTGGTCGCCGGCAGCTTCGCCGAGATTTTTTATGGCAACTCGACCAACCTCGGTGTGGTCTGTGTGACTGCCACCGATGTCGACCGCGAGGTGCTGGCAAAGGCAATCGAGATGAACCCCGAACTGGATATCACAATCAACGTGAAGGATCACAAGATTTGGTTCGGTGACCAGTATATCACGTGCGATATGCGCCCCGGCGCCCGCGACAGCTTGCTGAAGGGGACCTTTGATCCGCTGGACGAGTTGCACGCAAGCGCGGATTCGGTTACAGAAACCGCTTCGAAGCTGACCTACATGGGCGTGTGAAATTAGCTGTATCTTAGCTCTATTATTACCAAATCCAGCATATTCTAACGTTTAAAATTATGGATAATAAAATCGTTCTCATCCTCTTATCGATCATTCTTCCTCCGGTAGCTGTCGCCCTCAAGTGTGGCGCTGGAAAGCAGCTACTCATTAATATCATTCTGACGATCTTCTTTTACATCCCAGGACTTATCCACGCCTTGATTGTCGTGCTTTAGATTAGGAACCTTAGGGTCGCATCTTTGACAAAGGCGCAGCTTTGGTTGCGCCTTTTTTTAACGCTTTGCATTATGCCGGCTTCTGACCTCTGCCTTCTGATTTCTGCCTTCTGATTTCTAAAAACCATGGACCTCCTCGCTAACACAGGAATTTTCCTCTACCCGCTTGCGGCCTGTTCGTTCATCGCCGTCTTCATTGCTGCTGAGCGCCTGATTGCCCTGCGCCACTCGCAGATCATTCCACGCGCTGCAGTCGATGCCTTTGTCTCAGGTGAGATTGAGGCGATTCAGCCCGATCAGAAATCCGTCGTCGGCCGCATCGTTGGTTTCTACCGCGAGCGTCAACCTGATCCTGAGGCACTCAAAGCCTTTGCCCGTCTCGAGGTCAGTCGTATGGAACGCGGCATGTTTCTGCTTGAAGTTGTGATTGGTGCTGCTCCGCTGCTCGGCTTGCTCGGCACCGTGACGGGTCTGACCCAAGTTTTTGGCGGATTCTCTGTGGAGACGGGTTTGCCGGATCCCGAAACGTTTATCACCGGCATCGCGCTAGCCTTGAATACCACCATCCTTGGCTTGGCCATCGCCATCCCTGCACTCGCGGCTCATTCCTATCTGATACGCCGCGTTGAATTCCTGGCCGCCCGTATCAGTGTTGGAGTCGAGTGCCTCGTCGAACGTCGAACATCTAATCCCGCTAAGCGGGACTGAACTTCGAATGGCTGATAGTGAGTTGATATTCCGTCGGCGTAAGGTGCCGACTATTAACATCGTTCCACTGGTCGATGTGCTCACGGTATTGCTGTTTTTCTTTTTGGTAACCATGCAGTTCAAGCAGGTTAGTTCATTAAATATCACCGTGCCGAAAATCGAGACAGCGGGCGAAAATGAAATCGCCGAGCAGATTGTAATCGCACTCAGTCCGGAAGGAGAGCTTTACCTTAACGATCAGCCGCTGGCGAAACAGCAGTTCGAGAATGCCGTCAAACTGGCAGGCGAGCTCACGCCCGACATACCGGTGCTACTTATCGCCGATGAGAATGTGCCTCTCAAATACGTCACCGAGGTCATGGATATCTGCCGATCGAATCAGCTGAATAAGATCCGGTTGCAGTCGAGGTAGGTTTCTTGAGATGCGGGAAGCGGGATGCGGGATGCGGGTTTGGGCTGGCGGACAGGAATGTCCGCGCTCCTTTTAACAGGGACAAAGAAGACGGAGGATGGACATTTCTGTCCATCAGTGGCAGGGCGAATCGTGACGTGGCTTGCGGAGCTTCTTTTACGCCTTTTAAAGTAACTGACTTGGCTCAGTAGAGCGACCACAGCGAAGTCAGCCCTGTGCGTATGGACCCTCGCTCCACAAAATTATTACGGACAATGGAAACGCGTGGCCTAATTCACGCCGTCCGTAAAATACTTATTGGAGAGATCGAATTTTTGAGGAAACCCTAATTTAGGAATAATCATAAATAAGATAGTTTAGTGGCCAATAACTTTAACGGTAGATTCATCACGCCGTAAGTGTGAGGTTTTTATTAATTGCTTGTATGAATTCTAACGGACAAGAAAAATACCCTATTCTATGAAGTGCAAGCTGGACTGGACTGCACTGGTAACGACCCCGACTCTGGCTGGGTTCGATTAAATGTAGCATAGTCGATGTTTCTAAATTTAACCCTAAATATTATGGCAGCAGATAGTTTCTCAGAAGTGACCAGCACGTCCTGGTTCTCTCGCATTGGTGGTTCCATCAAAGGCATCATTTTCGGCATTGTGCTGATCGTTGCCTCCATTGTTCTCCTCAGTTGGAACGAAGGTCGTGCCGTCGAGCGCTATAAAACTCTGAAGGAAGGTGGCGGTTCCGTCGTCTCTGTAGAATCCGCTGCAGTGGACAGTAGCAAACAGGGACAACTCATCCACACCACCGGGTTTGCAACGAGCGAAGATCAACCTTCGGATTCGGAATTCGGCATCTCTACTGATGAACTGAAGCTGATCCGCACCGTTGAGATGTATCAATGGAAAGAGAATACAAAGAAGGAAACGCAGAAAAAACTAGGGGGAGGCACAGAAACGGTCACGACCTACACCTACGTCAAAGAATGGAGCAAGCAACACGTTGACTCGTCCAACTTCAAAAAGCCTGACGGGCATGCCAACCCGTCCGAACTTCGCTACAAGAGCACCACCTTTACCGCGAAGCCAGTGACGCTGGGGGCATACACACTCGCTAATTCTCAGGTCAGCAAGATTGGCGGTGCAGAACCTTTCACCCTTACTTCGGACTATAAGGCTCCCGAAGAAATCGGGAAAAGCATCTTAAGCGGTTCGACTATTTACATCGGCAATGACCCTAACACTCCTACAGTAGGTGACATTCGAGTTAGCTTCCAAGAAGTCCCCGAACAGGAGGTCAGCCTTGTCGCAGTCCAGATAAACGATAGCTTCGAGCCTTATCAGGCTAAAGCAGGAGGCAGTATTAATTTACTGGAGAGCGGCACTGTCTCGGCCGCTGCAATGTTTCAAGCAGCCCAGGATAGCAACAAGACGCTCACATGGATACTACGTGGAGTCGGGGTTTTGATCATGTTCTTCGGTTTCAACCTGATAATGGCACCGCTCTCAGTTATCGCTGATGTTGTGCCGTTCATTGGAAACATCGTCGGGGCCGGCACTATGCTCGTGGCAATGCTCCTAACTGCTGTCGCAGGGCTCATTACGATCGCGATCGCCTGGATCGTATTCCGCCCACTTCTCGCAGTCGCACTACTGATAGGAGCCGGTTTAGCGATCTATCTGATTTATAGTAAATCCAGGACGCAAAGCGTTTAATATCCGGTTGCAGTCGAGGTAGGTTTCTTGAGATGCGGGATGTGGGTTTGGGCTGGCGGACAGGAATGGCCGCGCTCCTTTAACAGGGACAAAGAAGACGGAGGATGGACATTTCTGTCCATCAGTGGCAGGGCGAATCGCGACGTGGCTCGAATCTAGAAACCATCTCTTTAAGCGATCATTCGGGGCAGGAATGTCCCGACTCCGGGATCAACCAAACGCAGAGCCTAATCTGACACAATTATTCAGACAGTTTCCTTGCGAACGAGAATACCAGTTCCGTTACGACTTTTTACCCAGCGCGTAGCGCCCCGGCCCGATGAAGAAGAGGGCGACAAAGACGATGAGTAATTCCAGCGGCCAACCTGCGGTTTTTGCAAAATCGCCGATGCCACTGACTCCGCTGATTTTCGACGTGAATGCGACGAGCATGACGCCGGCCAGTGAGGCGCAGACGATGCGATGAAATTTGCCCAAGGCGAGGAGCAGGCCACCCGCGAGTTCAGTCGCCATGGCGGCAAAGCCGAATGCGATACTGATCATGCCTTCCGGTAAGAAGGGCAGCCCAAATTGTGCCAGGCCTTCCCAGCCGTCGGGGCCACCCATTAACTTTGGAAGGCCATGCAGAACAAACATGGCGCCGATGCCGATGCGTAGAATGAGGAGGCCGAGGTCTTTTTGGTAGGAGGGTGCGTTCATAGTTTCATGGAAATGGTTTTTTTGTGAAAGGCAAATAGTTAGCGGATCTCTCTCTCAGTCGGTTCGAAGGATTCGCTGTAGCTGAGCACGCGTTTGGATAGGCAAACCAAGTAGCCGAACGCCTTCGCGTTTGGATGGGCGCTACCTCGCGACTGCGTTTGACCGAAGCGGAAGCGCTTCGGCTACGTCAGAGGACTATAAAAAAGCTAAGGGCCGCCTAAAGGCGGAACTCCAACGGGCTTCGGCCATTTAGATCGGCCGGCGGATGCGGTGCCGGTATTTCGTAGCGAGGGCTTCGTTGTGCTCTGCCCCGCCGTCAGCGTTCTGGCTGACATAGGTGGGTGGAGTGACGCCCATCTCAATCAGGTTTTCAATAATTTCCATAGAGAGTAGATTAAGAATGAGCGCGCCGCTCATGGTCGAAGTGGGGCCGACTTTGTGAGCGAAGCCGGGGGCGTCGATGGCGGCATCACCGGGCACGCCACCATTGTCCAGCACGTAGTCGCCCAGTTCGTAGAGCTTTTTGCCCGAGGGATGGCGCGAAGTGGACGCTTTCGACATTTCGAGTGAGGTGAGCACCACGACGTCGAGCCCGGCAGCCTTGGCCTCCTGTGCGACTTCAATGGGACTGGCATTGCGACCCGAGTTGGAGATAACGAGCACGAGGTCGCCCGGCTGCACTGCGTATTGGTAGGCGTAGCGTTGAAAGAGCCGTGCGCCGTAGCCCGCGATCTGCTCCGGCCAGCCGTCAGCGGGGTCATTGATGCTGCTGACGGGCACGAGACCGCCAGCGCGGCGCTCAATTTCGCAGGCCAGAATTTGCGAGTGGCCGCTGCCGAAGGTGTGGAGCACTCCATCGGCTGCGATGGACTCGGCGATGCGTTTGCCCGCTGCTTTTAGAGTCGCTTCGTTTGTTTTTAAGACCTCAGCCTGCAGTGCGAGGCTGGTTGTGTAGAAATCCTGAGCTAATGACATGCCACCGAGGCTGAGCTTTTTCATGCCAGCGGCAAGGTTTAGTGCATGCTTTTGGTTCATGGGAACCCCTGCTGCCCGACGCTTTAATTTTAATAGCATTAAGCAGATTCGGTAATAACGAACGCCCTTGCCTGATTAGGATAGCAAGTTCCAGGACAACTGTGCATTAATAATGCTTATGGTAAGCCAACTCGATCAAACTGCCGGCTTCAGCTGGCCTTCTATCATTCAAGGCGGTATGGGGGCGGCTGTCTCTGACTGGCGCCTGGCCAGAGCTGTTTCCTCAATCGGGCAGTTGGGCGTGGTTTCTGGCACAGCGCTGGACACGGTTTTAATCCGCCGCTTGCAGGATGGAGATATGGATGGATCATTACGCCGGGCCATGGATGCTTTTCCTTATCCGGAAATGGCGGCACGTGTCGTAAACGAGTGGTATGTGCCCGGGGGTAAATCGCCTGAGAAACCTTACGGCCTGAAGCCGCTTCCACGTATTGACATGAGCCGGAGTGATGAGGAACTCTTAATCCTTGCGTGCTTCGTAGAGGTTCATCTCGCGAAGGAGGGGCATGACGGATTGGTTGGTATCAATTTACTTGAGAAAATACAGCTGCCGACTCTGCCTTCACTTTTTGGTGCCATGCTGGCTGATGTGGATGTGGTCATCATGGGCGGAGGTATTCCTCTGGCGATTCCCGGCGTGCTCGATGCCTTAGCCGATTTGCGTCCTGTCGAATTGAAACTCAATGTGGAGGGAGCGGATCGTGCGCATGCGCACAAAATCGAATTTCATCCAGGCACCCATGTCTCTGCTTCGCAGCAGCCCTTGAAGCGGCCTTACTTCTTCCCGGTCGTCTCGTCGGAGACACTGGCTAAGACCCTCGTCCGCAAGTCGAGTGGTCATATCGACGGCCTCATTGTTGAGCATCACTCTGCTGGCGGGCATAACGCGCCTCCACGCCGCGACGGAGCTTACTCGGAGCGCGACATCTGCTCGATTGAGAAGATTGCCGCATTGTCTTTGCCATTTTGGATCGCTGGTAGTGCTGGATCACCGGAACGCCTAAAGGCAGCCAAAGACTTAGGCGCGCAAGGCGTGCAAGTTGGTTCAGCTTTCGCATGCACTGAGGAGTCTGGTATCACATTCGAAATTAAACAGGAGATCGCTGAGCAATATCGCTCAGGTAAGTTTGAGGTGATTACCGATTTTCGTGCCTCACCAACCGACTATCCTTTTAAGCGAGTTGATTTGAAGGCTAATAGCGGTGTCGATGCCTGCCGCACCTGTGATCTTGGATACTTGCGCCATATCTACGAGAAAGACGATGGCTCGCTGGCTTACCGTTGCCCTGCTGCACCGAAAAAGGCCTATATGGCCAGGGGCGGTGCCCCGGAAGACTGCGAAGGTCGTCGTTGTCTCTGCAATGGCTTACTCGCGACTATCGGCATGGGCCAAAAGCGTCGCGATCGGCTGGTTCAGCCCTTGGTGACGATGGGCGAAGATCTGAGCTTCCTGGATAAAGTGGATTGCGGTGAGAGCGGTCTCCCGAGCGCGGAGGGCGTGATAAACTATCTCCTTAGTTAACTGGTATCAGCCAGAGGCCGAGTGAGATCCACAGCGGGATTGTCAGCAGGCTAACCAAAGTCGTGCTGAGCACGACTTTGAAGGCCACTTCAGGCGAGCCGTCGAACTGCCGTGCCAGCACGATGGGGAAGACTGCGCAGGGCATTGCCGCTTGAATGATTAGGACTCGTTTGAGCTCGGTAGATAGCGGAAACAAGAATGCAAAGAGCAAAAAGCCTATAGGGAAGATGCCGAGACGAAGTATGCAGGCGATTCCCGGAATGCGAAGCCCCTGCAAGAGCTTCGCGCCCTTTGACAGGTCGGCGAAAGTTGCACCGATTAGTATGAGGCCTAGCGGAATCGCGCACTGCCCCAAGAGATTCATGGTTTCCAGCGCGGCAGTCGGGATATGCTCATCGACTCGTAATAGATTGAGTGGAGCGCCGATCAAAATCGCGATGACCGGCCCGCTGAGGATGCGTCGCCAAATGGATTTTGGGTCGTTGGCCGAAAGAATGAAGCCGACGCCGAGTGCCCACATGGCGAATTCTACACCGAGGTTGTGCACCAGAAGCACGCCGGCCGTCTCGCGGTCGCCGTTAAAGAGCAGGGCAATGATCGGAATGGGGAAGTAGCCGTAGTTATACATCCCGGTGCTGAAGGCAAAGGTGCGGCACTCGCGTTGGTCGCCAATTTTAAACCAGCGGGCAATCAGCATACTAACTCCGAAGCCGGCGACGATCGTTGTCATCCCGACCAATGGAGGCAGGATGAGATTGGATGGATGCCGCAGCGCGTCATTGCCCAGGATGTAGGACAATATCAGCGCGGGATAGAGCAAGTTCACGACGACCCGCATCAAGCTGCGGTCCGCGTCTTCATCGAGCCAGCCGATGCGCCGCACGAAAAAACCAGCACCGATGACCAGAAAGACTGGTATCATGGCGGTGAATACAAGTGAGGTGGTTCCCATGGATAATTAAATCATTCTGGCGAGTGTGTCATCGCTCACGAGCTTATAGTCTCTGCATGAGGTGGCTTCGTCAAGGTGTCCGGTAAAAGCGTCGTGCTCTGCCTGGCTATCGAACTCGAAGCCCAGCAGGGCGCGCCCCACGCGCTCGCCGGAGTAGATGTAGTTGAAGTAGCAAAGGTTTGCATGAGGGCTCACTTCTTTTAGGAACTCACCCAGCGCACCCGGGCGCTCGTGGAACTCCAGGGTCAAAAAGCAAGGGTAGGCGAGCAGGTTCGATTCGTAGTGAATCATGCGGAAGTTCACATCGGTGTCGGAGGTCACCTCGGTATTCTTATAATTCCCCTCCGTCAGCGCCTGCCGCAGCGCATCAAACTCCGGTTGGTTCAGCTCGAAGCCGATGACCGGTGCTGCATTCTTTGCATGGATTTTACCGTATTGGAAGTCGGCGATGTTGGCCGTCTCGGGCAGCGTCTTCAGTAGACTAAACATAGCGCCTTTGATCTCCGGAATGTGAATTCTAAGATAACGACGTCTGGACGCGCCGACAGCGGCGCGGCGTGAAATGGAAGCGAGTTGTTCAAAGTCCATGTTGGCCCCGCAGAGAATGGTGAGGACCCGCTGCCCTTTGATTTGATCTTTCATTTGCAAGGCTCCAGCCATACCCATGGCTCCGGACGGTTCCGGCACACAGCGGAGTTGCTCCCAGAGGAATTGTATGGCGGCCGATACTTCATCGTTGCTCACGGTGATCCATTCATCGACGAGCTCTGCGCAGACTTCATAGGTGAGTGTGCCGACCTTGCGCACTGCAGTGCCGTCACAGAAGACATCGACCTTATCCAGAGCGACCGGGCCACCCGCTTCAATGGCTGCCTTCATCGAGGCCTGCCCTTCACCCTCGACGCCGATGATCCGGATTCCGGGGAAATGCATTTTTAACCAGGTTGCGACTGCCGCGGCCATGCCACCTCCGCCGACTTGAAGAAAAGCGATATCAAAGGGCCCCTCGCCGGACATGACGATTTCATCGGCCAGCGTGCCTTGTCCGGCCATCACTGCGAGGTCATCATATGCATGGATATAAGTGAGCTTTTCTGTTTCGGCAATTCGGTGAGCCTCTGTGCTGGCGACGTCGTAAGAATCCCCTATCATACGAATGTCCACCATGTCGCCGCCGTGGCGCTTGACCGCCAATTGTTTCATGCGCGGTGTAGATTTGGGCATGTAGATGATGGCCTTGATCCCAAGCTTTCTTGAAGCCAGGGCAACGCCCTGAGCGTGGTTGCCTGCGGAGGCGGTAATCACGCCACGTGCTTTTTCTGCATCGTTCAACTGTGCCATGCAGTTGTAAGCGCCGCGCCATTTGTAGGCGTTGATCGGGGAGAGGTCCTCGCGCTTAACTGCGATCGAGAGGCCGTCTTCGGTCTCGATCTGTTGCAGAGGAGTAGGGCTCCCTACCTCGTAAACGCGCTGGCGGGCAAAAATAATCTCCTGCCTGAGCTTGTCCAAAAATATCTCTCGATCCATTTACGAATGCGAACCCTTTTTCGAAGCGGGGACAACATTGAAGCGTAATTCTTTTCCCGGGGCTTATCGTCGCGGTGTGCGAACGGTCCGGATGTGCTATCGGTTCGAACCCTCAGGCTCGCGCACAAATTCAGGTTGAGGTTATCAATTATCACAAAAATGGCACACCTGATTGGGTTTATCTTAACATCTCTCCAGTTGAAGGTCCTAGGGGTCGTCTAAAAGGCTTTATCGGGTTTGCGGAAGATGTTACTAGTGACCGCAATCTGATAGCGGTTTGTAATCGACGGGCTGAGAGAAATTCACACAAGAGGCCTCAGGGAGCTAAGAGGGAGCTTTAGATCGCCATCTTCATTTCGTCCCTTTCGTAATTGTTGCAATCTGGCTTACTTCAGGCAGCCCCGTACTTCCCGTCAGCTGCCCATCTTCAGCAGCACGATGCCAAGGAGTAGGAACACGATACAGATCAACTTTGGCTTAAAGTTCAGTTCCTTGTGGAGGAGTATGCCGCCCAGGAAAGTTACGATCACCGCAGCGCGCCGAAGCGGTGAGATCACTGCGATTAGGGCACCTTCCTGGGCGATCGCAGTGAAATAAAGAAAGTCAGCGGAGAGTAGTAGTAGCCCGATCAGCGGGATCGACCAGCGCCACTCGAAAGGGCCGCGCGGCCAGGCCCCCCGCAACCAGAGTAGATAGAAGGGTGCCATCACCAGGACCAGATAAAGCGAGAACCACGCCTGAACTGTTGGCGGATCAATAAGTGCAGTTTGCAATAGAAACTTGTCGTAGATCGCGCTACAGGCACCTATCAGGGTCGCCGCGATCATAAAGCCGATCCATTTATTACGCGTGAAGTGAATGCCTTCCAGTTTGCCCACGAATGAAAACGCATAGAAGGCACCCAGCACGACCGCGATGCCGATCCATTGCCAGGCGCTCGGACTCTCGCTCATTAAAAAGACGGCTAACAGGATCGTCCATAGCGGGCTGGTGGCGCGGATCGGTCCGGCGATCGAAAGTGGCAGGTTTTTTAGCGCAAAATATCCGAAGATCCACGACGTTGCGACCAGTGCAGATTTAAGAAAGAGGAGGACATGTTCATGTGTGTCCAGTGGCTGCACCAGAAACTGCGTGAGCGGATAGCTCTCCGGTGAGAGGTGTGACCATAGGACGAAGGGCAACCAGACGCAGCCGCTGGTGACGATTCCAAAGAAAAGCACTGGCAGCACTGCATTGTCGCGGAGCGCATGTTTTTTTGCGAGATCGTAGAAACCAAGCAAAAGTGCGGAGAAAATACTGAGAGCGATCCAAGACATAGAGCCGCGCTTCGCACGGAGTGACTGCTAATACAGAGTGAAAGTGACGGATGAAAGTAAGGTAGTGTCGCGCAATGTGTAACAAGGACAAGCGTCATGGATTACTTTCATTCAGCGTCTGCGCTGCAAGAGGCTTTTATTGCGGTCCTATTATACAATAGCAAATACAGCTCTTTGAGCCCTCTTGGATGACCAGCACAACCTGCTACAAAATTGAACCAGCCCAGCCGGTAGGAGTCATGGCAACAGCGAATCCGCAATCAGGTAGAATTCAGTCACCTGAAGACGGCTTGCTTCTCTAAATCGAAAATCCTGTCGCTTGGGCACTGGATAACGAACTCGACTTTTGGACGGACTAAGCAAAAGTTCAAAACAATTAGAATCCGTAGCATTCAGGTACTTAGCGGTTGCTCCCTGCAGAACCTCCATTTCGGAAAAATTTGCTTTTTTCGGTCGCGAAAGCAGGATATTACCTCTTATTTCTGCTTATGGTCTTTGATTCGTATTGAGTTCCTCGCTTAAACCCTAACTTCCAATGCGACCCAAGTGGCTAGCGTCGTCCCCAAGTAAATTCTTATCAGTAAAACCTGATAACCTAATGTTTTTTAAATGAAAAGTTTTACTTCAGCTATTTTGTTTTTCGCTTCCTCAGCGGTCACCTACGGGGTGATCCAAATTGCTGATTTTAGTGCTGCGACTAATGACAGGTTTGACAACGATGCATCATTTATTGCGAACAGCTATAATTTATCAGGAGTTGCGCTCGCAAATCAAGGTAGCGGTCGCTGGTTGACGATGGTGAGTGAAAACGTGTTTCTCAGCTCTAATCACTATTTTCCATCAAATGGAACAAGTGCCACATTCTACCAAGGTAACGACCCCAGCGGGACTAGTGTTTTAAGGACAATTCAGAAGAGCCAAAGAGTGGCCAGTTCAGATATTCGCATAGGTACGCTCAACGCCGGTCTTGGGGGCGAATTTAGCTTTTACGACTTCGCGACTGACGATATTAGCGACACTCTCAGTTTTATCAACTCGCCTTACTTTGAATCTGATGCGTACATGTTCGGACTATCATCGACAAGCTACACCGTCTCACAAGATATGGCGGTTGGCCGCAACAAACTTGATCGCTGGTCTAACAGTATTACAGCCGGCGGGACGTCCGATGTCGCCATAGCTGCAAACGTTGATTCCAGTGGTGACACCAATTACCTTACCTACGAAGCATTTTTACAAATCGGAGATTCGGGGGCTCCGATGATGGTGGACACTGGTTCCGGTGCACTAACCATCGTTGGAATGAATTGGTTTAAAGGAACTGATGGAGGTACTGACGTGAATGGTTTCTCCTATGTCGGCAACTATGATGTGGAAATTCAAAACTACATTGACGCCAACCCGGTCCCCGAGGTTCGAATGTACAGCTTGTTTTTAGGCATTACGGCCTTTTTCTTGATTGCGAGTCGGCGGAAAGCCTAATTTCAGCCCCCCCCCACTAAGTTATCTTTTGAGTCCAGCGTGGCTTGTTCATCGTAATGGCCTGAAAGATAGGTGTCACTGGATTTCTACGGTAGCTTGTTTTGTCCTATCTTTTGGTTCTCAGTTATCTAGGGGACATTGAGTATTAGGGTAGGGGTAGGATGAATCGTTAATTGCCTGACGTGTCATTTATCCTGAGCGCAGTCAAAGCGAGCGAAGCCCCAGCTTGCGCTGGAGCTATTTAATAAGGCCCCAATGCTGGCTTCGCGACGCCAAGCGCCAGTTTGCTCTCCTGCGTGGGTCGACAGTTCAGCGCAGAAGGGCGCGTACGCCTTTATTCTAGAATCGATCAATCCGTTGCAGCGCCCCTGCCTGTGCTCCCTTTTCAGCCGGAAAATCGGTGGTGTCGGTGAGCACATACAAGAATCCATCAGGGCCTTGTCCGATATCGCGCACTCTAAGGGTTCCCAAATTGATTTTTTCCTGGGCCTCAAGCCCTCCCTTTTGGTTGGTCTTCAAGCGTAGAACCGCACCCGTGGGTGAGGGGATATAGGCAAGGATCGTTTTGTTAGAGCGCAACAACATCGCAGCGAGAAAAATGTCACCCTGCGAGTTTCCGTAGCGGTCACCCGAATACGCAACCAATCCGGAGGGCGCAATCGACGGGGTCCATACGGCCAGAGGCTCCCGGACGCCAGGAAGGGTTTGATGCGGTGTGATCAATGATCCCTTTAAATCATATTCCCTCGAATAGGTCGTGAGGGGCCACCCATAATTAATCCCAGGATCGATTTTATTGAGTTCGTCCCCGCCCTGACTACCGTGCTCCGATGCCAGGATCTGTTGGTTAATCGCATCATAGGCGAGCCCTTGCACATTGCGGTGACCATAACTGTAAATCTCGGGTTGAGCTGCCGGATCACCTATAAACGGATTGTCGCGGGGAATCGTCCCGTCATCATGAATCCGAATGATCTTTCCGAAGTGCTCGCTGAGGTTCTGGGCCTGCTCTCGTATCAATGCACCTGCATATTCGGACGGAGGATTGCCGCCATCGCCGACGGAGAACACGAGGGTCTCATCGGGCAGCCAAGTAAAGCGCGAGCCGAAGTGCTGCCCGCCGGACTTCGCATTCACGGTTTTAAAGACGACTGTTGGATTTTCCAAACGGCCATCTCTGAAATCCGCCCGCACGACTTGCAGGCGATTTGCCTCGGCTGAACCCGCCGAGTAGGAAAGATAAATCCACCGATTCTCCTGAAATCGAGGATGCACCGTCACGTCCAGCAAGCCGCCCTGTCCACTGACATACACGTCTGGAATTCCGGAAATCGGCTCTGGGTTCAGTTCTCCTTTGCGGATGATCCTCAGGGCTCCGAATCGCTCAGTGACTAGGATGTCGCCATTCGGCAACCAATCGAAACCCCAAGGCGCATCCAGCCCTGATATGAGCTTCGTAGTCTCCGCATCGCGAACTGGAATAGCACGATGATCGGTCACCGGTGCCTCGCCCTTGGAGTCCAATGAACGGTCTTGAAAAAGATAGCTGCAGCCTAAACCCAAGCCGAGAAAGACAAAAACAATAGAGGCGATCTTGAGGCGTATTTTTCCGATCATAGAACTAAAAATGGGCGGGAAATGGGCGAAAGCAAAATGTTAAGGTCTTATCTTTAGCATCACAGTTTCAGCTTCTTGATCCAGACATTGCGGAATTGTACCGGATTATGGTGGCCCTGGAACCTGATCGGGCCGGGCTTTGGGCCCTCGGGCTTGCCGGCACCAGTCTTGCGCGGGATTTCGTAGTCGTCGTGGATGCTCTCGCCGTTGTGAAGGACGGTGATCCGCGCGTTTTTTGTCTTTTTACCATCCTTGTAGCGGGCTGCGCGGAAGACGATATCGTAGCTCTGCCACTCGCCCGCAGGGCGCGACACAAGCTTGTCCGGCTTCTTGAGCTTATAGAGGCTGCCCGCGTAGCTAGCCTTGTAGTCCGCCGCCTTCACCCCGTAGGAATTTAGGATCTGGACCTCGTAGCGCTGCTGGATGTATATGCCCGAATTGCCGTTTTCCTCCGGCTCTTTCGCATCCTTGCGGTCATTGACGTTGAACTCCACATGCAGACGGAAGTCCTCATAGACGTCCTCGGTGATGAGACTGTCCCATTTCGGCGAAGCCGTCAGCACGCCGTCCTTGAACACCCACTGGTTCTTCACCTCGGCCTTCTCGGGGATCAAGCGATAACTCTCTGGTCCGACCAACTGAACGGCATCCGCAGGGGCTTCGGATTGATCCGGTTGGATGATGCCTTTAGTCGAACCTGGAGAGGCATCGATGTAGAGGCTCAGTACAAGGCTAATGGCGGTGAGGGATGAGATACGGAGAATGTGAGGCATAATGCTGAGATCGGTTGGTTTAAAGATAGCGCCAGTTGTTTTCTGAGGCGCTAAGCGACCCGACCGCCAAAAGGAGGATGAGGTAAAGGGAGTAAGAAGCCTGGCTGAACCGGAGCATCACTTCAGAGGGATGGAATCGTAAACGATTACCTTCTTCCAGAGATCTTTGCAGGTCTCGACAAACGCGGTATGAGCCTGCTCGGTTTGGTAGTTCTCCTGTGCCTCGGCCGACTCAAAGCTGAGAATGAGCGAGTAGGTGAAAGAATCATCGACCACATCGCGGGACGCCTTTGGTGCCACACCGACGAAGCGCGTTTTGGCATATTTTGAATCCTCCATGAATTGCCGGATCGCCGTTTCAAACTTTTCGCGGTCGGCCGCATTGTCAGGATTCTTTAGCCAAAAATAAACAACGTGTGTGAAGTTCGGATCGAATGCATGCGGTTCTTGCTTTTCTCCGAAACTGACAAGCGGCGTTAGTAGTGCGAGAATCAAGGCGAAGTGTAGATACAGTTTCATGCGGCCTATGTTGAAAAGGATCGAAGCGCATGCAAGCAGATTGAAACGGAGGGGATCGGTATAAGTGCTCTAGTTCAGTTGATTCGCCAAGCCGCCTCCGTAACCGGCCAATTCGAGGTAAGCGCGGCCGATTTCTTTGCCTTCGGCGTCGAGCACCCGGCAGGCTCCTTCCCAGTAAGGATTTTTGGGGCGGTTGCCGACAAACTCCTGGGCATCAAAGAGTGGTCGTAGGCGATAGACTTTGCTTTGCCCGTCCTTCGGATCGATGGCCTCGATTGTGACACTTGTCGGATAGAGTAGGCCGGTCTGCGGGCTTCGCCAGAAGTCGTCCTCTTGCCATTCAAACTGGTCGGCATAGACCCCGCGCACTTTGGCTGCTTCATCGATCCAATAAACGGCTGACCAAGGGTCGCTCCCTCCATCCTTTTGGCGGAGGCGGTAAGCTTTCACCTCAGTTCCGTCGAAAAGCTGGATTGCCGTCCAGTCCCAACCTTCAAGGTCAGAGCCTAGTTGACTGGAGGAAATTTCATGGTCCTGCCAGGCGATGCCTTTGACTTCGGTGACTTCACCCGCACGGATAATGCGCCCGAAAACATCGAGGCGAGTGTAGGTCCAGTATAGACTCACGGCGGCAGGGTCCGCCCCTTTACGACTGAGCCCCCGATCGCCGAAGGCAACGATTGGCTTGATTGGCTTGAGCGTGAGTTCGACCCTTGTGCCTCCGGGCAAATCAAAGTCCATTTGAAAGCGTTGTCCTCCCTCCAGGCCGGCGGCGCGAATGGGCACGGCGAAGAGGTCCAGCTGCCCAACCGCCGAGCGGGCTTGCCAGCCTTCGCGATGCACGCGTTCGATATTGGTGTAGCGTTGTTGGCGAACCTCACTGAGTGCCGCGTGACTCATGTAGAGTTGTTCGCTACCAAACTCAGGGCGTGCACTGTCGCCAGGATGGCGATCCGGATCTCCCGCGATTCGAAAGACCGTCGATTGAAAGCCAAAGGTCTCTCCACCTTCAATGGCCTCCAGATGCCCGACCCAATACCACCACTCGATGGCATATTCAGGATGTGCGCCATGTGCCGAAGGCAGCTCGATCGACCGATCCGGCTGCGGCACAGGGTATCCCTTTTCTGTTTTCAGCGGGGGCTGGATGAATGTGTCAGCCGCAGCAAGGGTAGGGATGCAGCATGAAAGCGCAGCGAGGCCGCCCAGACTAAATATTTTCTTATTCAAATTCATAGCGAAGACCCACTTCCTTTTTTCTTTATAAACCACCAGGCGCCGGCGCAGAGCCCGCAGATGTAGCCGCCGCCGATCAGCAGGAGTCCGAAAAGACCGAGCTGTTGCCAAGGTAAGTCCCACTGCAAGGTCCAGCCAAAGGATTGCACATTGATCACAGCGATCAAAAGCCAACCTAAAGCAATACCGAGCAGCGTGCCTGTGACCCAGGCGGCTAGTGCGATGCCAGCACCTTCCACTCCCGCTGCATAGATCAATCGGCGGCGGGAGAATCCGAGGTAGTCCAGGGTCGCCCAGGAGCGTGCAGACTCTTGAAAGATGGCCAGTAATCCCAGAAGCAAGCCGACCACCGCAACACTCAAGCCAATGCCATTGAGTGCACCGGTCACCCGAAAGGTTTGTTCGAAGATGCCGAGTGCGAGTGTCCGGAGTTCCTGTGCATTACGAATGTCCAGCCCGGGATAGCTCAAGCGGAGTGAATCACGCAGTGCGTTCACCTCGATACCCTCTTCGAGGTAAAGACTCGTATTGACGGCACGGTCGGCATCCGTCCACTCCTGCCAGACCGCTTTGTCAATAACCGCAGATCCGAACTCATTGCCGTAGTCGGAGAAAATCGCAATCGGCGAGACAACTCGTGCACCCGTGGCCGTCTGTAACTCGATTTGCCCACCTTGGAGCAGGTCAAATCGTCGGGCAAAAGTTTCACTGATCAGCGCTGGCTCGGCGGCCTCGGTCGCTGTCAGCACTCCCGGCGGCGTGAACCAGAGCTGTTCGATTTGCCCCGTCCATGCTTCAAAATCAACACCGACTAAATGAGTCGTGCCGACCGGCGCGTCGACGATGCTCACATAGACCGTATCCGCAAACTGGATACCCTCAGTATTTTCCAGCTCATATACTAATTCCGGATCAATCCCGTTAATTGAACCGGCACCACTCGCGCCCCGTTCCGAAATATAAAGTTCGGCCTGAAAGCGCACATCAAACCAGTCCACAATCGTGCCACGGAAGCTGCCTACCATTTGCAGCATGCCTGTGACCATGCCGACGGCGACGACCAGTCCGGCAACTGCCAGACGATGCCGACTGGAGCCGTCTGCGAGGCGACTGAGCGCCACCCGCAGCACCGCTCCATCAAAGAGCTTGCGCAAGGCACCAGCTGTAAGTGAAAGCACCTGACCACTCAAGAGTGCGGCACCGAATATCCAGCTCGCCGCAGCGAGGAACCCGCCATAGGGCAGCAGGCTCCCTCCTTCCATCCTCTGGGGCGGCAGGCAGAGGCAGAGCACGCCGACGAGCAGTAAGATGTAGCCAAACCGCGGCCGGTGCAGCCAACTGAAGCCGGGCGACCAATCTCCCCGCGAAAGGATCTGTGCCGGCGGCGTCTGCATGGCGTCGCGCGCGGGAACCAAGCCCGCGAACAGGCTGAAGGCGACGCCAAGCCCGATCCCAAGCAGCCAATCCATTCCGGTTAACTGAATGGCATCGACCGAGGTCGAAAAATAAAGCGCGTTGACCGTATCCGCGAGCAGGTGGACGGCCCCACTGGCCAGTAAGACGCCAACCCCGACGCCCCCAATCGAGCCCACGATGCCAATAAGCAAGGCCTCCAGTAAACACATCGAAAAGAGAGTGCGTGCACTCACACCGAGGCTACGTAAGGTCGCCATTTCGCTGCGGCGGCGGACGATCGCTCCGTCGAGGGCCTGTAAGATCAGATACGCGCCCACTAAAATTGCGATCAGCGAGAGAATCGTGAGGTTGAGCCGGAATGCCTGCGTCATACTCGCCCGCTTTTCAGCACGCTCTTCCGAGGCACTCAAGACCAGGCCTTCCGGCAGGAACGCTTCCAGTCGCTGCTCAACGGCGGCGATGTAGTCGGAGTCCACGCG
>Ga0307981_1000266_pt1 | contig 55869 bp, 57 predicted proteins | sample OrgLakmetagen987_FD_201849 | JGI IMG/M metagenome (GOLD analysis project Ga0307981, IMG submission 201849) | Saline water microbial communities from Organic Lake, Antarctica - #987 | ecosystem: Environmental > Aquatic > Non-marine Saline and Alkaline > Saline | place: Antarctica: Organic Lake... | reverse complement strand
AGCAAGCCGTCCAAAAACTGTCCCGCTGATGCCGCCACACGCTCCTGCGTGAACAACGGCCGCATCCGAGCCTTCACTTCCCGCAACGAAGACGCCCAAAGTTCAAGCGTCGCTTCGATTAATGCACCTGCCATCCATGACCTCCGATTCATGTAAACGCATGGAGCCAGATGTCGGAAATATAGGCAACTGTAATGCTAGGGCCCTATCGTCGAGTTCGCGTCCCTTTCATTTTGCCAGATAAACCTCCGGGAGGTCTGGAGGGCTGGCCCTCCAGTCCCGCAATCTCACCTCACGCCGCCGCCTGATCGGTGAACCGGGCGTAAAACCCGTCGCCGCTCTCGGCCATCTCCCGCAGCAATGCAGGGCAGGCAAACCGCGCGCCATGTGCGGCCTCTAGCGCATCGCAGCGCTCTGCCGCATAAGGCGCGCCGATCATGTCGAGCCACGAGAACGGCCCGCCAGACCACGGCGCAAAGCCCCAGCCAAGGATCGCGCCCACGTCGCCTTCGCGGATATCCTCCAGCACGCCGTCCTCGAGCGCACGCACCGCCTCGAGCACCTGCACAAAGAGCAGGCGGTGCTGCACATCCAGCAGATCGGGTTGCGTCACGGTCAACGGGTAATCAATGGCCAAACCCGCCCACAGGCCCTGACGGCGGCCTGCGTCGTCATAGGCGTAGAACCCCGCGCGTGTCTTGCGCCCCAGTCGGCCCGCGTCTTCCAGCGCGAATATCACCCGGTCGACGGCCGCGTCGGCATAGGCATCGCCCAGTGCCGCCCGTGTGGCCCGCGCGATCCTGGCCCCCAGATCCACGGATGTCTCGTCGACCAGTTGCAGCGGACCCAGCGGCATGCCGACCAAGCGCGCGGCGTTCTCGATGAGCGCGGGTGCGACCCCTTCGGCGACCATGCGGATGCCTTCGTTGATGTAGGGGATGATGCAGCGGTTGGCGTAGAAGAACCGCGCGTCGTTGACCACGATCGGCGTCTTGCGGATCTGGCGCACGAAATCGAGCGATTTGGCCACTGCCACATCGCCGGTCTTTTGGCCCTTGATGATCTCGACCAGAAGCATCTTTTCCACCGGGCTGAAGAAATGGATGCCGATGAACTGCTCGGGTCGCCGGGATGCCTTTGCCAGATCGGTGATCGGCAGGGTCGAGGTGTTGGTGGCGAATATGCAATCCGGCCCGATCACCTTTTCGACCTGCGTGGTGACCTCGGCCTTGATCTGTGCATCCTCGAACACCGCCTCGACGATCAGATCGCAGTCTTTCAGCGCGTCATAATCGGTCGTCGCGGTGATCCGCGCCATCAGCGCCTCTTTCTTGTCGGGTGTCGCCTTGCCGCGCTTGATGCCCTTGTCCATGTAATCGGCGCTGTAGGCCCGCCCCTTGTCGGCGGCTTTCTGGTCGCGGTCGAGCAGAACCACGTCGATGCCCGCCTGCGCCGAGACCAGCGCGATGCCCGCGCCCATCATGCCTGCGCCCAGAACGCCGACTTTTCGGACCCTTTGGTCGGCTACGTCAGGCCGGTTGGCCCCCTTTTCCAGCGCCTCCTTGTTGATGAAGAGAGACCGGATCATCGCGGTTGAGCTGGGGTTCAAGAGCACATTGACGAACCACCGCGCCTCGATCCGCAGCGCCGTGTCGAAGGGCACCAGCGCGCCTTCGTAGACGGCAGACAGCAGCGCCTTGGCCGCCGGATAGACGCCTTGGGTCTTGCCGTTGACGATGGCGCTGGCCCCGACGAAGGTCATGAAACCCGCCGGATGATAGGGCGCGCCGCCGGGCATCTTGTAGCCCTTCGCGTCCCACGGCTTGATCAGATCCGCATCCGTGGCGGTCAAAACCCACACCTTGGCCGCCGCCACCGGGTCGGCGACCACTTCGTCGATCAGACCGGCTTTCTGCGCGCGCACCGGGTCGACCGTCTTGCCCTCGAGCAGGTAAGGCGAGGCCGCCATCGCACCCATCTTGCGCACCAGACGGGTGGTGCCGCCAAGGCCGGGAAAGATGCCGACCATGATCTCGGGCAGGCCGATCCTGGCCTTCGGGTTCTCCGCGCAAAAGATGCGGTGACAGACCAGCGGCAATTCAAGCCCGATGCCCAGCGCAGTGCCGGGCAGGGCGCAGGCGATGGGTTTGGCGCCTTTCAAAGACTTGGGATCGCGGCCCGCAGTCTCGATCTTGCGCAGGATACGGTGCTTGTCCATGACCCCTTCGAACAGCCCGCGCGCCGGGTCATCCCCGGCTGAATTCCGCATCCGCGCGATGATGTTCAGGTCCATGCCCCCGGCAAAGCTGTCCTTGCCGGATGTGATCACGATGCCGCGCACCGCGTCGTCCCCCAGCGCCTGACCCACCAGCCGGTCGAGCAGTGCAAACCCCTCGAGGCTCATCACGTTCATCGACTTGCCCGCCACATCCCATGTGATCGTGGCGACACCCTCGGCGTCTGTCTGCATCGTAAAGTCGGTCATCTTGTGTCCTTCGATCCTGGCCGTCTGTATCGGCAATCGGCGTGCCGTCGCGGCGGTTATAGCAGTGGGTGCCGTCCTGAACGGTCACGTTCATGTCGACGTCGGAATAATGCCCGATTTGGGTCTCTGGATAGGCGCTCGCGCATTGTCAGGGCCGCCTTGTCGGTCCGCACGGCTTTGGTATCAGCCCTTGGCATCAGCTTTGTTTCGACACGGACAAATGACGGTTTGATGCGTCAGCTCTGGGCATCGGACGGCCCCGGTGGCTGTGTCTCCGCGTCACGGACGCGTTGCAGCAGCACTCTGGACAGATGCGAGCCCGGCTCGACCGCGTAATCCGCCAAAATGATTCGCCAGTCGCCGTCGATCAGCGACAGCACCGAAAAGGTCGGATAGCTGGCGGACAATTGCCGCTCTCCGCTCAGCAGATGGGTCATGTGGGTCGTCTCGATCCGGTCCGGCCCCTTGAAGCTGGCGGCCACACAATAGCGCACGATGTCCGTGACCCCAAGCGAATGCTGGTAGCGGCGGATGTCGTCGAAGATCTTGCGGAACGCTTCGGGGGTGTGGACTTCGGTCTTGCCATCAAAGGTCATGATGGTCTGAGGGAGCTGAAACTGCTTGAAAAAGCTTGTGAAATCACCGTTAAGCATACCTGACCGGGTAATTTCGAGCAGATCGGTGGCAATCCGCCTGGCTTCGGTGTCAGACAAGTCCGTCATGCCGTTCTCAGACCCTTTCGATGGTCGTCGCCGCACCCATGCCGCTGGCAATGCACAGCGTGGCCAACCCGGTGGATTTGCCGCTGCGCTCAAGCTCGTCCAGCAGGGTGCCGATGATGATGGCCCCCGTCGCGCCCAGCGGATGGCCCATCGCAATGCTGCCGCCATTCACATTAACGCGGTCATGATCCACGTCAAACGCTTGCATGAACCGCAAGACGACCGAGGCAAAGGCTTCGTTCACCTCGAAGAGGTCGATATCGCTGATCGACATGCCGCTGTCGGCGAGGATTTTCCGTGTCACCGGCACCGGCCCGGTCAGCATGATGGTGGGGTCGGTGCCGATCTTGGCGGTGGCACGGATGCGCGCGCGGGGCTTGAGCCCATGCGCCTGCCCGAATGCCCTGGAGCCGATGAGCAGCGCCGCCGCCCCGTCCACGATACCGCTGGAATTGCCCGCGTGATGGATGTGGTGGATCCGCTCCAGATGCGGGTATTTCATCAGGGCGACCTTGTCGAAGCCCGGCATCGCCTCGCCCATATCCTTGAAGGCAGGCTTGAGCGCACCGAGGCTTTGCATGTCGGTGCCTGGGCGCATGTATTCGTCATGCTCCAGAATGGGCAGGCCATTGACGTCACGCACCGGGATGATCGACCCGGCAAAGCGCGCGTCGTCCCAGGCCGCCTTGGCCCTGTGCTGCGAGGCAACCGCCAGCGCGTCCGCGTCATCGCGCGAAAACCCGTATTCGGTGGCGATGATGTCGGCGCTGATGCCTTGCGGCACAAAATAGCTCTCCATCGCCAGAGAGGGATCCACGGCAATCGCCGCCCCGTCGCTGCCCATGGCGACCCGGCCCATCATCTCGACCCCGCCCGCAATATAGGCCTGACCCGCTCCACCGCGCACCTGATTGGCGGCAAGGTTCACCGCCTCCATGCCGGACGCGCAAAAGCGGTTGATGCTCAGCCCCGGAATACGTTCATCCAGATCAGAGGCCAGCACAGCCGAGCGCGCCAGACAGCCGCCCTGCTCACCCACCTGCGTGACATTGCCCCAGATCACATCCTCAACGGCGTGGCCAGTCAGATCATTGCGGTCTTTCAAGGCGTTCAGCGTGCATGCACTCAGCCGCAGGCTGGTCACCTCGTGCAGGCTGCCATCGGGGCGCCCCTTGCCGCGCGGGGTGCGGATGGCGTCGTAGATATAGGCGTCGGTCATATTCATGTCCTCTCAGGTGCGGTCGGCAGGCGAGCCGGGCATCAGATCATAGGGATGTTTCCAGCCAGGTTGCGCGCTCAGCCGGTCCAGCCAGGCGGCGATGTTCGGCCAGGCGGCACGATCAAAACCAAAAGGTTCCGGGTAATAGAGATATCCACAGCAACTCAGATCGGCATTGGTCACGCCGTCGCCGACGATCCAGTCGCGGCCGTCGAGATGGGCGTTCAGCGTCGTATAGGCGGTTTTCAGGCGGCCCTGAGAAAAGGTGATGACCTCGGCCGGGCGTTTGTCTTCCGGCAGGAAGTTCATCAGGAACCGGGTCATCCCGGCCTGACTGCTCAGCTTGTGGTTGTCCCAGAACATCCAGCGCATGACCTCGCGCGCCTCTTGCGGGGTCACACCCCCGAACCTGCCGGATTTCTCGGTGACGTACATCTGAATGACGCCGGACTGGCTGATCGTCAGGTCGCCATCTACCAGCACCGGTGCCTCGCCCATAGGGTTGATGTCCCGACGAAAGGCTTCGCTGCGGGTCTCACCGCCAAAGAAATCCACCTTGACAGGTTTCCAATCGAGGCCGCTGAGTTGCAGGGCAAGTGCGGCCTTGTAGGCGTTGCCGGATTCGCCAAAGCAATGGAGTTTCATGGGCATGCGGTGGTTCCTTTGGTTGGTTTCGGACCGGGGGTTTCACACCCCCAGACCCCCGTGAGGTTTATTTGGCAAGATGAAAGCGAAAGAAGTTTCTTTACGATCCATTAACTGCGGTTTGCTACCCTCGTATCGGGCGGCAGACTGAGGAGTTGAGCCGTCTGCAAGGTGAAACTCCGCCACCGCAGAGCGTAAGTTCAGCAGGTGGCGGGGTGGACCGGTTGCTGCCCGCGCTGCCGTTTGAGGGTTCGATATACGGTCCACCTTCATCTTGCTGATTAAACCTCCGCCGGAGGCTTCTGAAATCTGCCAAGCTGTCCACGGTCTGGAGATATGTGCGGGCGGGCTGGCAACTTGTGACTTACGCGTGACGTGTTTTGGATGCGCAGTCCGCAGCTAGCGTTTTCTCCCGTCCAAGTCAGCATTGAACAATCGCAGTCGGTGACCGAACGTATCCTCATCGATCACGCTGTCGAAGTTCTCAAAGAGAAACGACAGCGCCTCGCCTTCGTCCAGCCCGGCATCCCCGGCAAAGCGTTTCAGGCGGCGGTAGCCGTCCTCGGTCATCGCGACGGGAAAGCGGCGGGTCAGGCGAAAGCGTTTGGGCATCGGGTGACCTTTGTGACGTATTTGGTGTAAGCTGGGCGACTCGCTGCGCGACGTCACTCAGAAGTTCGCGGCGTCCAGCGCCATGACGGTGCCTGCGCCTGACCGGATGCGCGCGAGATGCGTGGCGGTGATCGGCAGGTGCCGCGCCATGTAATAGCGCCCCGTGGCCAGCTTTGTCTCGTAAAATGTCACATCGGTCGTGCCGCTGGCCAATGCATGCCGTGCGGCGACGGCCATGCGTGCCCATGTCAAACCCAAGGCGACCTGCCCGAAAAGGTGCATGAAATCATACGATCCCGCGAGCGCATTATTCGGCTCTTTCATGCCTTCGGCCATGAAATAGGTGGTGGCGGATTGAAGATCCCTGGAGGCTGAATTGAGCGGCTCGAGATACTCACGGTCGAAATCGGCATCGCCCGCATTGTCCTTGATGAACGCTTTGACCAGGTCGAAGAAGGCCATCATCGGCTTGCCGCCTTGTGCGCCCAGCTTGCGGCCCACCAGGTCCAGCGACTGGATCCCGTTGGTGCCCTCGTAGATCATTGTGATGCGGGCATCGCGCACGAATTGCTCCAGCCCCCATTCACGGGTATAGCCCGATCCGCCCAGCGTCTGCTGCGCCAGCACCGCCGTCTCGAAGCCCTTGTCGGTCAGCACGCCCTTGATCACCGGGATCAGCAGCGAGATCAGACCGTCGGCCTCGGCGTCGTTGCCGCGGTGTGCGCGGTCGATCAGGGACGCGCCCCAGAATGTCAGCGCGCGGGCTCCTTCGGTGACGGCCTTCTGGTCCATCAGATTGCGGCGCACGTCCGCGTGCACGATGATCGGGTCGGCAGGCCCTTCGGGGTTTTGCGCGCCGGTCAGGTCGCGGCCCTGAAGCCGGTCGCGGGCAAAGCCGAGCGCGTTCTGGTAGGCGACCACGCCTTGCGCATAGCCTTGCAGGCCGGCGCCCAGACGCGCTTCGTTCATCATGGTGAACATTGCGCGCATGCCCTTGTGCAGGTCGCCCAACAGAAAGCCGCGCGCGCCGTCGTAATTCATCACGCAGGTGGCGTTGCCGTGAATGCCCATCTTTTGTTCCAGTCCGCCGCAGGTCACCGCGTTCCGCGCGCCCAGCGATCCGTCGTCGTTCACCCTGAATTTCGGCACGATGAAGAGCGATATGCCGCGCATGCCTTCGCCGCCGCCGGGGGCCTTGGCCAGCACCAGATGGATGATGTTGTCGGTCAGGTCGTGTTCGCCGGCCGAGATCCAGGTTTTCTGACCGGTGATGGCATAGCTGCCGTCCCCGGACGGTTCGGCGCGGGTGCGGATCAGGCCCAGATCGGTGCCGCATTGCGGTTCCGTCAGGTTCATCGTGCCGGACCAGCTGCCGTCGATCATATGCGGCAAAAACACTGCCTTTTGCGCGTCCGAGCCGTGGATATGAATGGCCGAGACCGCGCCGTGGGTCAGCCCCTGATACATCTGGAACGCCATGTTCGAGGCCACGAACATTTCGCCCACCGCCGTGTGCAGCACATAGGGCATGCCCTGACCGCCATATTCCGGGTCCGCGTCCAGCGCCATCCAGCCGCCAGCGCGCATCTGTGCATAGGCGTCCCTGAACCCGTCGGGCGTATGCACTTCGCCGTCTTCGAGCGTGCAGCCTTGCACATCGCCCACCGCATTCAGCGGCGCCAACACGTTTTCCGCCAGCTTGGCTGCCTCGATCAGAATGGCCTGAGTGGTGTCGCGGTCCAGCTCTTCGTAGCCGGGAATGTCGCTGCCAGATATGCCCAGCACGTCATGCAGCACGAACATCATGTCCTTGATCGGGGCGGTATAGCTGGGCATCGGGGTTTCTTTTCTGGATGGGTCAGCCGGCGGCGCGGCGCGGTTGGCGGAACGACGAGAGCACCTTTTCGCCCCATTTGAGCTGCTCGCTCAGCTCGTCGATGGCCTGATTGAGATCATCGCGCTGGGCGATCATGTCGGTCAGTCGTGCCTGGGCGATCTCGTAGGTGCGGGTCAGCTGGGTCTGCTGCTGGTCGCCCTTGTCGTAAAGGTCGAGCAGCTGGCGGATTTCCTCGAGGCTGAAGCCAAAGCGCTTGCCGCGCAGGATCAGGGTCAGCCGCGCCCGGTCGCGCCGCGTAAAGAGCCGCTTTTGCCCGTCGCGAATCGGAGAGAGCAATTCCCGGGATTCGTAGAACCGCAAGGTGCGGGGCGTGACCTTGTAGGCATCGCACATTTCGCGGATCGTCAGTGTCTGGTCTTTATTCAGCTCTTGGGTCATCGGTTTCGCCTCATGGCAGTTGGAATGTTGACCCTAAGTTGTGCAGTTGTGCGCAAGCCTACAATGGGAATTCCGGTCAACGTAACTCAAACGCCACGTCACTTCGCGATTGACGTAAGATCGCTAAAGGGCAGCCGGGTTGTGGCGACACTTTCGTTCGAAGTGCTTTGGGTGCCTTGTCTTCGGGCAGTCTGGAAATCCTTACTCATGGTGTCGATATCGGGGCCTGCGCTGTGGCCTGTATTGGGGCCTGCGCTGTGGCCTGTATTGGGGCCTGCACTGTGGCCTGTATTGGGGCCTGCACTGTGGCCTGCGCTGTGGCCTGTATTGGGGCCTGCGCTGTGGCCTGTATTGGGGCCTGCGCTGTGGCCTGTATTGGGGCCTGTATTGGGGCCTGCGCTGTGGCCTGTATTGGGGCCTGTATTGGGGCCTGCACCGGGGCCTGCATCGCGGATTGCGGGGCGATCCCGCTGTCCGGTGGCGCGATCCGGGCCTCCGGGGGGAGTTTATCTGGCGAAATGAAGCGTGGGCGCGCGCACCTGGATCCGGCGTTGCGGCGGCGGACTGGCGAGAGATCGGCGGGTCTGGCCGGATCACTCCAGCTGGGCTGCGGTCTGGTCGCGCAGGACGCGGAGTTCTTTGATCGCGGCGTCGAGCTGTTTGCGCTGTTCGGCCAGTTCGTCGAGCTGTTCATCCGCCAGCCGCACCCAGGCCTGCATCTGCGCCTTCGTGCCGTCCTGTTCGTACATTTGCAGCCATTGCCGGATATCCTCGAGCGGAAATCCGAATTTGCGGCCGCGCAGGATCAGGATCATCCGCGCCACTTCGCGCGGGCCATACCAGCGGGCGCGGCCGTCACGTTCGGGCTGCAAAAGCTCGATATATTCGTAATATCGCAGGGTTCTGGGCGTCACGTCGAAGCGCGCGCTCATCTCTTTGAAACTCAGGCGGCTGTCGGCCATTACCGAATCTCCCTGGTGGCAGCGTAAGGTGGCCTGCGGCAGGGTGCAAGCGGGGTTGCGAACCGCGGCGGTGGGGGCGCATAAACGGTGCATGGTGCAAGAGGAAGAACAGATGGAGCACGACAGGATCAGTGCCGCGCGCGCGTTCATCGAGGCGCTGCCGCATGCCCGCGCGCTGGGTCTGGATGTGCGGGCCATGGGGCAGGGTGTGTGTGAAATGAACATGCCCTGGGCGGCGCATCTGGTGGGCGACCCCGAAAGCGGCGTGATCGCGGGCGGGGCGGTATCCGCGCTGATGGACACCTGCTGCGGTGGCGCGGTGATGAGCCATCCGTCGGCGCCCGCCAGCACTGCCACCATCGACTTGCGCATTGATTACATGCGCGGCGCGGTGCCGGGGCAGATCATCGTGGCGCGGGCGGAATGCTATCATATCACCCGCAACGTGGCCTTTGTGCGCGCCACCGCGCATGACGACGACAGCGACAACCCGGTGGCCTCGGCCACAGGCACATTCACTGTGGAAAGGGGCTGAGCCATGCCACGATCCGGGTCTGAACGGAATCGGCCGGAGCCGGTTCAGAAGATCAAGCAGCGCCGCGATGCCGCCTTGCATGCGCTTGCGGGGGGCGTGCCCTATATTCAGTTTCTGGGGTTGCGGTTCGACCGGCGCGGGAACGAATTGACCGGGGTGCTGCCTTATGCTGACAAGCTGATCGGTAATCCGGTGCTGCCAGCGCTTCACGGCGGGGTCACGGCGGCGTTTCTGGAGATGACGGCGCTCATCACCCTGTCGTGGTCCTATCTGTGGGAGGATGTCGAAAGCGGTGCCATCGACGTGGCCGCGTTGCAGGCGGGCGATCTGCCGCGTCTGCCCAAGACCATCGATTTCACCGTGGATTACCTGCGCACCGGCTTGCCGCGCGACGCCTATGCCCGCGCGCAGGTGACGCGGTCGGGGCGGCGTTATGCGTTCGTGCGGGCCGAGGCGTGGCAGGACAACCACGACCGGCCTTTCGCGCAGGCGACGGCGCATTTCCTGATGCCGCGCCGCGCCCTCGCGGATGACGATGACTAAGCCGCTTACCCACCGGCGGATTCTGAACGTCGCGGTGCCGATCGTTCTGGCGAATGCGACGGTGCCGATTCTGGGCGCGGTGGATACCGGGGTGGTGGGCCAGATGGGCGAGGCGGTGCCGATCGCTGCCGTCGGGCTTGGGGCGATCGTTCTGACGGCGCTTTACTGGGTGTTCGGGTTTTTGCGGATGGGCACCACCGGGTTCGCGGCACAGGCGCTGGGGCGCGGCGATCTGGAGGAAGGCGCGGTGATCCTGAGCCGTGCGCTGCTGGTGGCCGCGGCGGCGGGCGCGTCGATCATCGTCTTGCAGGTGCCGCTGTTTGCCGGGGCCTTTGCGGTGTCGCCTGCCAGTGCGGAGGTCGAGGCGCTGGCGCGCAGCTACATGGGTATCCGGGTCTGGTCCGCGCCTGCGCTGATCGCGCTTTACGCCATCACCGGCTGGCTGATCGCGGCGGAACGCACGGCGGCGGTGCTGGTGATCCAGCTGTGGATGAACGGGTTGAACATCCTGCTCGACCTGTGGTTCGTGCTGGGGCTGGGCTGGGGTGTCGAAGGTGTGGCCATCGCGACATTCATCGCCGAAATCACCGGCTGCGCACTGGGCCTGTGGTTTTGCCGCGCGGCCTTTGCCACGGATGTCTGGCGCGACTGGGCACGGATCGCCGACCCGGCCAAGCTCAAACGGTTCGCGCAGGTCAACAGCGACATTCTGATCCGGTCGCTGCTCTTGCAGGCCATGTTCGTGTCGTTCCTGTTTCTGGGCGCGCGCTACGGCGATGTGCGGCTGGCGTCGAACCATATCCTGGTGCTGTTTCTGGAGATCACGGCCTATGCGCTCGATGGCTTTGCCTTTGCCGCCGAGACCCTTGTGGGTCAGGCGATGGGGCGGCGCGACCGGGCCGGGCTGCGGCGCGCGGCGGTGCTGACGTCCTGCTGGGGGCTGGCCACGGGGCTGGCGCTGGCGCTGGTCTTTGCGCTGGCGGGGCCCTGGCTGATTGATCTGATGACGACGGCGCCCGATGTGCGGCTCGTGGCACGCAAATATCTGCCGTGGATGGTGCTGGCACCTTTTGTGGGGGCGGCGGCGTGGATGCTGGACGGGATATTCATCGGGGCCACGCGCACGAAGGACATGCGCAACATGATGGTGCTGTCGGCGGGGGTCTATGTGGTGGCGGTGATACTGCTCATGCCGGTTTTCGACAATCACGGGCTGTGGATGGCCTTGCTGGTGTCTTTCATTGCGCGGGGGGTGACGCTGGGCTGGAAATACCCGGCGCTGGTGCGGTCGGTCTAGGCGAAACCCGGAGCCAGCGCGCGCGATCCGTGCCCACAGCCTCGGCCACATTGGCAAACCCGTCGCGCTGCAAGAGCCTGTCCAGCCCACGGGCGATGTCAGCCGCAAGCGACAGCCCGCCGTAAACCAGTCCGGTATAAAGCTGAACCGCAGACGCGCCTGCGCGGATCTTGGCATAGGCCTGCTGCGCAGAGGCCACGCCGCCCACGCCGATCAGCGGCACGTCCGGGGCCAGCGACGAAAGTTGCGCCAGCACCCGGGTGGATTGCAGGAACACTGGCGCGCCGGACAGCCCGCCTGCCTCATCGCGCTGCGCGGATTGCAACCCGTCGCGCGACAGGGTCGTGTTGGTGGCGATGATGCCGTCGATGCCGGTGTTCTGCGCAACACGGGCGATGTCCGCGATCTCGTCCGGGTCCAGATCCGGTGCGATCTTGACGAAGACGGGGATCCGCCGCTCCAACCCGTCGCGCAGGCGCATCACGTCGGCCAACAAGGCCGCCAAAGCCTCGGCCCCCTGCAAATCGCGCAATTTCTCGGTGTTGGGCGAGCTGACGTTGACGGTGGCGAAATCGACGTGGCCCCCGAGATGCGCCAGCACCCTGCCAAAGTCGCCCGCGCGGTCCATGCTGTCCTTGTTGGCCCCCAGATTGAGGCCGATAACAGCGTCGCGCGGACGGCGGGCAAGCCGCGCCGCCACAGCCTCCATCCCGTCGTTGTTGAACCCGAAGCGGTTGATCGCCGCGCCATCCTCGGCCAGACGAAAGAGACGCGGGCGCGGGTTGCCGGGTTGCGGCAGGGGCGTCACCGCGCCGATCTCGAGAAATCCAAATCCGGCGCGGCTCAACCCCGACAGCGCCACGGCGTTCTTGTCAAAGCCCGCGGCCAGACCCACCGGATTGGGCAGATGCAGCCCGGCGACCACGCAGCGCAAACGTGCGGACGTGACCAGACCCGGCGCAGGGCAAGCCCCCAGCCGCACGAGATTCAGCGCCAGTCCATGCGCGCGCTCAGGCTCGATTCTGCGCAAGAGCGTCATGCCAAGGCGTTCGGCAGTCCGGATCACGCCAGACATTATTCCAGACCGGCGGGAAACTGGTGCGCGCCGTCCAAAAGGGGCAATGGCTGCGCCCAGACCACGTCTGCGATCAAAAGCACGCGGTAAAGATGCGGAAACTCCGCCCCGCCGCGCGACACCTCCCAGCGCAGATCATCGCCCATGGCATCGCTGTCGCAGGCGATCAGCCACAGATCATCCACCCCGGCAAAGTGTTTCGCCGCCGTCTCGGCCGCTTGCTGCGCGGTCGAGAAATGCACATAACCATCCGTCAGGTCGACCGGCGCGCCTTTGGTCTGCCCGTCTGCGCGCAGGGCACGCCATTCGAGATCGCGGAAAATCTTGTATATCATCATGCCTGAGTGATGCCCCGCAGCGCCCTGTGCGGTCAAGCTGTCATAACCGCGCGACACACTTGCCCCAGAGGAGGCTTTGACTCCCGCCGCGGCCCGGTGCACCATTCCTTCCGACACCACACAACAACAACAACCACCAACACCACACACCCACCAACACATGAGGTATCTGACCATGCTGTCCCGTATGCTGACAAGTGCTGCCGCACTCGCCCTGTCCAGCGGTATTGCCGCTGCCGATTACACGCTGACCATCCTGCACACCAACGATTTCCACGCCCGGTTCGAACCGATCTCTCGCTTTGATTCGGGCTGTTCCGCCGAGGACAACACCGCAGGCGAGTGTTTCGGCGGCTCTGCCCGTCTGGTGACGGCTGTGGCCGAGGCCCGCGCGCGGTCGAACAATTCCATCCTTGTGGATGGCGGCGATCAATTCCAGGGCACGCTTTTCTACACCTATTACAAGGGCAAGCTGGCCGCCGAGATGATGAACAAGATGGGCTATGACGCGATGACCGTGGGCAACCACGAATTCGACGACGGCCCCGAGGTGCTGCGCGGTTTCATGGATGCCGTGGAATTCCCGGTATTGATGTCCAACGCCGACGTCTCGGCCGAGCCTTTGCTGGCGGACGTTCTGATGAAGAGCACCGTGATCGAGCGGGGCGGCGAAAAGCTGGGCCTGATCGGTCTGACGCCGCAGGACACCGACGAGCTGGCCTCGCCGGGGCCGAATATTGTCTTTACCGACCCCAGCGATGCCGTGCAGGGCGAGGTCGACAAGCTGACCGAGATGGGTGTGACCAAGATCATCGTGCTGTCGCATTCGGGCTACGGCGTCGATCAGCGCGTCGCCGCCAACACCACCGGCGTCGACGTCATCGTGGGCGGCCATTCCAACACCCTGCTGGGCGATATGGAGGGGGCTGCGGGCAGCTATCCGACCATGGTGGGCGACACCGCCATCGTGCAGGCTTATGCGTTCGGCAAGTTTCTGGGCGAACTGAACGTGACCTTTGACGACGCGGGCGTGATCACGCAGGCCGTCGGCGCGCCGCTGATCATGGACGGCAACGTTTCCGAGGACGAAAGCACCGTCGCCCGCATCGCCGAGGCCGCCATGCCGCTGGACGAGATCCGCAACCGGGTCGTGGCCCGGACCGACCAGCCCATCGGCGGCGACCGCGCGGTCTGCCGGGCCGAGGAATGCTCCATGGGCAACCTGATCGCCGACGCCATGCTGGAGCGGGTGCGCGATCAGGGCATCGAGATCGCCGTGCAGAACAGCGGCGGTATCCGCGCGTCGATCGACGCGGGCGAAGTGACCATGGGCGAGGTTCTGACGGTGCTGCCGTTCCAGAACACGCTGTCGACGTTCCGTGTGTCGGGCGAAACCATCGTGGCCGCGCTTGAAAACGGCGTGAGCCAGGTCGAGGAGGGCGCAGGCCGGTTCCTGCAGGTCTCGGGCCTCAGCTATGCGTTCGACGTGTCCCAGCCCGCAGGCGCGCGGGTCAGCGACGTGACGGTCGGCGGTGCCGCCATCGAGTTGGACAGGATGTATGGCGTGGTGTCCAACAATTACGTGCGCAACGGCGGCGACGGTTTCGCGATGTTTCGCGATGCCGAGGATGCCTATGATTTCGGCCCCGATCTGGCGGATGTGACGGCGGAATATCTGGTCGAAAACGCGCCGTATCAGCCCTTTACAGACGGCCGTATTTCGGTGAAATAATCACGCCTTTCTGCAGGCGGCGCAGATGACATGCGCCGCCTTTTTCCTTGGGGGGGTCAGCCCCACAGGACCGGAGCCCCCGATTGGTCAGCGTCACCGAGCAATACGACATCTATCCCTATCCCGCCCGCGACCCTGCGGACGAGGGCGCGCGGCTGATCACCGGATCGCCGTCGCATCCGCTCGAGATGGACCATTTCCTCTGGGGCGGCACCCGCGACTGGTCGCAGCGCATCGACATTCTTGTGGCGGGCGGCGGCACCGGCGATGGCCTGATCCAGATGGCGCAGATGCTCACCAGCGCGGGGCGCCCCTACACGATCACCTACATCGACCTGTCGGTCAAAGCGCGCGAGGTTGCCGAGGCGCGGGCGGCCAGGCGCGGTCTCAGCAACATCACCTTTCATACCGGCAGCCTGCTGGAGGCGCCAAAGCTGGGCCGCTTCGACTACGTCGATTGCTGCGGCGTGTTGCACCATCTGCCCGATCCCGATGCAGGGTTCAGGGCCTTGCGCGCCGCCATGGCACCCGGCGGCGGGGCCGGGATCATGGTCTATGCACCGTATGGCCGGTCCGGCGTCTACCCGCTGCAAGAGGCGTTTGGGGCGCTTTTTGACGGGCTGTCCGCGCCCGAAAGGCTGAAACGCGCGAAAGAGATCGTGGTGGCGCTGCCCAAGGGCCATCCGTTTCGCGCCAATACCAACCTTGTCGATCACGAGCAAAGCGATGCGGGGTTCTACGACCTGCTGCTGCATTCGCAGGACCGTGCCTACAGCGTGGCGGACCTGCTGGCGACGGCCCGGCGCACCGGTTGGCAATTGGCGTCCTTTGCCACACCGGGGCTTTACGATCTGGGGCAGATCACCAAGGCGGGTGCGGCGCTGGACGCAGAGACAAGGATGGGTCTGGCCGAAAAGCTGCGCGGCACGATCAAGGTGCATACCGCTTATCTGCGGCCCTCGGAGGCCGAATTGCAGCCCATCCCCACCGGCCGCAACCGCAGCCATATCCCGCATCTGCGCGGGCTGGATCCGAAGGCGCTGGCGCAGGCCATCGCACGGGGCAAACGCCCGACGCTGCGCACAGGCGGTGAGGCGATACCGCTCGCCTTTGCGCCCGAAACCGCGCCGCTGATCGCCGCCATCAACGGCCAGCGTTCATTGGCCGAGATCGCGGCGCAGACCCGCAGCGACGTCTTTGCCTTCGCCGCGTTGTGGCAAAGGATCGAGGATGCGCTGAGCCCCTGGGGCGTGCTGCTCTATTCCGATCTGCTCAAGGCGCGCTAGCCATGTGCGGACGGTTCGCCATCACCTTGCCGGCGGATGCCATGGCGCAATTGTTCGCCGCAAGCCCGGCCAATGACCTGCCGCAGGTGCCCGATTACAATGTCTGCCCGACCGACGCGGTGCATGTGATCCGCAATGACGAGGGCCAGCGCAGGCTGACCGCGATGCGCTGGGGGTTCATCCCGCATTGGGCGAAAAGCCCGAACGACGGCCCGCTGCTGATCAACGCGCGCGCGGAAACCATCGCCGACAAACCGGCCTTTCGCAGTGCCGCACGCGACCGCCGCTGTCTGATCCCGGCAACCGGGTTCTATGAGTGGACCAAGGATGCGGAAGGTGCCCGTGACCCGTGGTATCTGCACGCAGCAGACGACGCGCCGCTGGCCTTTGCGGGCGTCTGGCAGGCCTGGGGGCCCCAAGAGGCGCGTCTGACGACCTGCGCCATCGTCACCGCTGCGGCCAACGACGCGGTGCAGGCCATTCACCACCGCATGCCGGTGATCGTGAAACCCGCAGACTGGCCGCTTTGGCTGGGCGAAGCTGGCAAGGGCGCGGCCACACTCATGCAGCCGGCCCGCAATGATGCTCTGACGTTTTACCGGGTCGACCGCGCGGTAAATTCAAACCGGGCCTCGGGGGCTGCTCTCACCCAACCCCTGAAACCTGCCTGAACCCCCTTGGGCTGACCGGTCAGGCTTAGTCCGTCAGCGGCGCTTCGCCAAAGATGAACTGGCCCGACATCGTGTCGTCACGGCTGCTGGTAAAGCTCTGCTTCACGCCCTGGGCGACATCGAGGATGAAAAAGCCGCTGCTGGCCAGATCGCCGCTGGTCCAGCTGCCGTCTCTGGCGGTGGCGCTGTGCACATCTTCGACGGAATTGATGAAGCGGATCGTGTCGCCGTCCTGCACGTAGGATGTTTCGGGGAAGAACCCTTCGCCCATGATCAGCACATAATGCTCTTCGGCGGCCAAGGGCTGAGCCATGGCGAGGGTTGCCAGCACGGCAAAGGCAGCGGTTTTCGGCAGCATCGGATGCTCCTTGGTTACAACATGCGGCCCCACCCGTATTTGTCGTCAACCGTGTGACTACCCCGGAAATTTGGCGAAAATGAGACGGTCGCGCCTGATTTTACTCAATTGTCCTGTGTCGTGGTTGTCCGCGCATCGGGCTGTGCATCGGCCCGCGCATCGGGCTGTGCATCGGGCTGTGCATTGAAGGTAAAGAGCGTCTCACCCTCGATCCGGTAGCCGTCGATCAGTCGCGCGGCTTTGTCCGAGACCAGCCAAGCCTCGAGCAGCTGCGCACCATCCGCGTTGACATGGGAATGACGCGCGGGGTTCACCGGCAGATAGGCATATTGGTTGAAAAGCGCGGGATCCCCGGCAAAAAGCAGCGCCAGACCGTCCTTGTTGCCGAAATTCAGCCAGCTGGCCCGGTCGCTCAGAATATAGGCTCCCAGCCCCGAGGCGGTGTTCAACGCCGCCCCCATGCCCGCGCCGACGCTGCGATACCACAGGCCAAACCCTTCGGGATCCAGTCCGGCCATCTGCCAGAGCGCGATCTCGCGTTGATGCGTGCCGCTGTCGTCGCCGCGACTGACATAGGCAGGCTGGACACGGGACAGGGCACGCAGGGCATCGGCAGCATTCTGCGCCCCGCTCAGCCCGACAGGGTCCTCGACGGGCCCGATCAGAACAAAGTCGTTATACATGATCTCGCGCCTGTGGGTGCCGTAACCCTGGGCGATGAAGGCCTCTTCTGCGGTCCGCGAATGGACCAGAATGGCGTCGACATCGCCCGCCTCGCCCAGCCGGATCGCCTGGCCCGTGCCCACCACCAGCAACTGCACCTCGAGCCCGGCGTCGCGTGCAATCGCGGGCAGCAGCACGTCCGACAGGCCCGAATTGTGAAACGAGGTGGTGACGGCCAATCGCAGGGTTTCGGCCTGCGCGGTGGTACACAGCATCGGAACCATCAACAGGCTGAGCACGAATCGGATCATTCAACGATATCTCCTTTGAGAAAGGCCCGCGCGGCGGGGGTTTGCGGGTCTGTGAAAAACGCGGGCGCAGGCGCGTTTTCCCGCACCCGGCCCTGGTGCAGAAAAACGATCGTCTCGGCCAGCCTGCGGGCCTGTCCCATATCATGCGTGGCCATCACGATGCGGGTGCCGTTCTTGCGGGCGCGCAACAGCGTCTCTTCGATCTCGCGGGTGGCGCGGCCGTCCAGACTGGCGCAGGGCTCGTCCAGAAACAGCAGCTCAGGCCCGGTGATCAGCGCGCGGGCCAGCGCCAGCTTTTGCCGCTCACCGCCCGACAGATCGCGGGCGGGGCGGTCGAATGCGTCGGCCAGCCGCATCTGCCCGGCCCAGTGGCGCGCCTGGTCGCGGGCTTGCGCGCGGGGCACGCCGCGCAGGCGCAGCGGATAGATCAGCTGGTCGCCGACCGATCGCCGCAGCATCACCGGTGTCTGAAACACGAACGCCTGCCGCTGCGCCATGTTGTCGGCCCCCTCAGGCCAGACCCGCGTGCCCGAGGCCAGCCTGTCCAGCCCGTGCAGCGCGCGCAACAGCGTGGATTTGCCCGCACCATTGGGGCCGATGACCAATGTCAGCCCGTCCCGCCCGATGGTCATATCTACCGGCCCCAGCAGCACATGGCCGCGCCTGCGCACCACCGCTTGCGTCAGCTTCAGGGGAAACAGATCGCTCACCAGCGCCCCCTGCGTTCTGTGCCGCCAATCCAGTGGATCGCCATGTTGACCGCAATCGACAGCGCAATCAGCACAAAGCCCAGACCCAATGCCAGCGCAAAGTTCCCCTTGCCGGTTTCCAGCGCAATAGCCGTTGTCAGCACGCGGGTGGCGTGGTCGATATTGCCGCCGACGATCATGATGGCGCCGACCTCGCCGATGCCGCGCCCAAAGCCTGCAAGCGCCGCCGTCAGCAGCGCGCGCCGCCCGTCCCAGAGCAGCGTCGTGATGCGCTGGCGGGGCGTGGCGTCCATCGAGAGCAGCAGATCGTGGTATTCCGCCCATAATTCGCGGATCGACTGATGCGCCAGCGACGCCACGATGGGCGTGACGATGACCACCTGTGCGATGATCATCGCCGCAGGCGTGAAGAGCAGCCCCAGAACGCCCAAAGGCCCCGAGCGTGACAGCAGCACATAGACCAGCAGCCCCACCACCACCGGCGGCAGACCCATCAGCGCGTTGAGCACCGCGATCGTGCCGCGCCGCCAGCGGAATCGCCGGATCGCCAGCCACGCGCCCAGCGGCAGACCGATGGCGCAGGCGATCGCCAGCGCGCTCAGCGTCACCATGAGCGACCGCAGCGTGATCTCGATCAGGTCTGGATCAAACCCCACCACCAGCCAGAAGGCGGCGATCAGGCCTTGGGTGATGTCGGTCACGGGGTGCAGGGCCTCTTTGCGCGGTTTGCCGAAAGCTTGGCATGGATGAGGGGGCAGCTTCAACGATCTTTCCGCAGACATCGGCCCACAAGCAAGGCGAAGCCGCCGGGCAGGCGCCTGACCGGCCCGGGGCGTGACATCGCCTCAGCCCGCATTGACACCGGTCCACGCAACCCCGACACAGCTTGAGACAGGAGACGTCGCGGACATGCAGAAAATCACCCTCCCCGAACGGCCCGGCTGGCGGGATCATGCAGCCGAGGTGGGCTTTACCTTTGCCGATATGCATGGCGCACCCTATTGGGATGAAACCTCGGCCTACCAATTCAGCCTGCGCCAGATCGAGGACGATATCGAGGATCCGTCCACCGAATTGCATGCCATGTGCCGCGATGCGGTCGCCGCCATCGTCGCCAGCGAGGAAAAGATGGCGCGCATGGGTATCCCCGAGGCGCGCCGCGATCTGGTGGCGCAAAGCTGGAAACACGACGCGCCCGAAATCTATGGTCGGTTCGATCTGGCGTATGACGGCTCTGGACCGGCCAAGATGCTGGAATACAATGCCGACACGCCCACCTCGCTTTACGAGGCTTCCGCCTTTCAATGGAGCTGGCTTGAGGGACAGCTGGAAGCAGGCGTTCTGCCCAAGGGCTGCGACCAGTTCAACGGGATCCACGAGGCGCTGATCGAGCGGTTTGCAGAGGTGTTCGCCAAGGATACAGATGTGCATTTCACCGCCATTGCGGGCAACCCCGAGGAATACGCCACCGTCGAGGCGATGGCCTGGGCTGCCCGCGCCGCAGGGCTGGGCGCGCATTACACCGATCTCGACAAGATCGCGATCAGCACCGAAGGGCAGTTTCTGGACGATCGCGACCGTGTCATCGGCATCCTGTTCAAACTCTATCCGTGGGAGGATCTGTTCAACGATGATTTCGCGGCCCATCTGGCCACATCCGGTTGCCTGATGCTGGAGCCTGCCTGGAAGGCGCTGTTGTCGAACAAGGGCATCCTGCCGGTCCTGTGGGACTTGTTCGAGGATCACCCCAACCTTTTGCCCGCCTTCTTCGAGGCGGATGTGCGCGACCTGATCGACGGGCGCAAAGTCAGCCCCGCGCTGACCCGCGCGCAGGATGCATTGCACGCAGGCTACGTCAGCAAGCCGCTGTTCTCGCGCGAAGGCGCGTCGATCCGTATCGTGCAGGCCGGCGCAGAGGTCGAGGCTTCGGCCAATACCGAGTATGACAGGCATGCCCGCGTGGTGCAGGCCTATGCGCCGCTGCCCGTGTTCGACGGGTTTCGGCCAGTCATCGGCGCGTGGATCGTCGGGCGCGCCTGCGTCGGTATGGGCCTGCGCGAGGACCAAAGCCGCATCACGCAGGATCTGTCGCGCTTCAAGCCGCATTTTATTCGCGACTGAAACGCCCTATATCAAGACCAACCGCTATAAACACAGGACCGATGCCATGAGACGCCGCTCCAGAACAATTGCCCTGACCATTCTGGGCGCCGCCGCCTTTACCCTTGCAGGCTGCCGTGAAGAGCAGATCGACGCACAGGCCTATCCCGATCTGGCCAGCTGCAAGGCGGCGGTCGATTTGGAAGGCCTGCTGACGTCGCAGCAATGCGACACCGCCTTTGCCGAAGCGCAGCTTTTGCACCAGGAGGCAGCACCCCGCTACGCCAGCCTCGCCGTCTGCGAAGAACAGCACGGCGAAGGCGCCTGCGGCAGCGAGGCGGAGGCGACAGGCGGATCCAGCGGCATCTTCATGCCCTTGCTGGCGGGCTATCTGATCGGCAACGCGCTGGCGGGGCGCACCGGCATGGCGGCAGCGCAGCCGATGTATCGCACGTCCGACGGCCGGTTCGCGAATGCGGCGGGCACCAGCGCCTATTCCACCAACGCGGGCAAGGCCAAGCTGGGTGCCGCGGCGTTCAACCGACCCGCGACCACAGCGGGCCAGCCGCCCATGAGCCGTGCCGCGGCGATGTCGCGCGGCGGTTTCGGCAACGCAGGCGGGGCGCGCGGCGGGCTGGGGGGTTGAATTGGCCGAGATCCACGCATTGATGCCCGATTGGCGCTTTGTCGGCGACAGCGTCATGGGTGGTGTGTCGCAAGGCAGGGTGACGCAGGCCCATATCGTGGGTCGTGAGGCTTTGCGCCTGACCGGTCAGGTCTCGCTTGACAACAATGGCGGGTTCTTGCAGATGGCCGCCGATCTGGCACCCGAGGGCGCGGTCATGGATGCCTCTGGCTGGTCAGGGATCGAAATGGACGTGCTGGGCAACGGCGAGAGCTATGATCTGCGTCTGCGCACCGACCAGCTGAGCCGCCCGTGGCAATCCTACCGGGCGGATCTGAGCACGACTGGCGCATGGCAAAGCCACCGTTTCCACTTTGCCGAGATGGCGGCGCACCGCACGGATATTCCGTTCGATCCTGCGCGTCTGCGCCGGATCGGTGTGTTGGCGGTGGGGCGGGCGATGGATGCGGATATCGCGGTGGCGGGATTGCGGCTTTATCGCTGACCTTGCCCCAGAGGGCAGGCCAGCTACCTGAGCATGGCCCGCAACGCAGCCACTGGACGTTTTGACATGACCGACATACCGACCTCTCAGGCGCGCGCGCTGGCTGTGCCCTCGGGCCGCATCGCGCGGCTGTCGCGGCTCGGCAGCCTCGGCGCGGGTGTGATGGGCAACATGGCGCTGGGCGGCATGGCGCAGCTGGGGCAGGGGCGACGGCCCAGGATGCGCAATCTGCTGCTCACCCCGCGCAACCTGAGCCGTGTGGCCGAAGAACTGGCGCAGATGCGCGGCGCTGCGATGAAGATCGGCCAGCTGATGTCGATGGACACCGGCGAGATGCTGCCGCCGGAACTGGCGCAGATCATGGCGCGGCTGCGGGCGGATGCGCATTTCATGCCGCCTGCGCAGCTCAAAGGGGTGCTGAGCGCCAGTTGGGGGGCCGATTGGCAGCGCTCTTTCCGACGTTTCGACGTGCGGCCCATCGCGGCGGCCTCTATCGGGCAGGTGCACCGCGCACAGCTGCGCGACGGGCGCGATCTGGCGATCAAGGTGCAATATCCCGGTGTCGCACGCAGCATCGACAGCGATGTCGCCAACGTCGGTGCGCTGATCCGGCTGTCGGGCCTGGTGCCCAAAGGGTTCGAGATCGCATCTTACCTTGAGGAAGGCCGCCGCCAGCTGCACGAAGAGACGGATTACGCGCGCGAAGGCGGCTGTCTGGCCCAATTCGGCGCGCTGCTTGAGGGATCGTCCGAATTCATCGTGCCCGCGCTGCATGCCGATTGGTCGACGCGCGACATTCTGGCGATGTCCTATGTCGAGGCGGCACCGATCGAGGATGCCGGTGCCGCCCAGCAAGAGCAGCGCGACGCTATCGCCACGAGGCTGATCGACCTGCTGCTGCGTGAATTGTTCGAATTTGGCCTGATGCAGACCGATCCGAACTTTGCCAATTACCGCTACGATCCGGCAAGCGCGCGCATCGTGCTGCTGGATTTCGGTGCGACGCGCGAGATCGAAGGCATTGTGGCGAATGAATACCGCCATCTGATGAAGGCCGGGCTGGCGGGGGACCGGGCGGGCCTTGAGGCCGCGGCGGAGCGGATCGGTTTCCTGTCGCCCGCCGTTGAGCCACAGTTTCGGACCCGCATCGTGCGGATGATGCAGATGGTTTTCGACGCACTGAACGAGGGCGAGGTCTATGATTTCGCCCGCACCGATCTGTCACGCGCGATGCAGGTCGAGGGGATGGCGCTGGCAGAAGAAGGCTTTTTGCCGCCGCCACTGCCCATCGACGCGCTCTATCTGCAACGCAAATTCGCGGGGATGTTTCTGCTGGCCGCGCGGCTGGGTGCAAAAGTGCGAGTGCGGGCGCTTTTGGCGCGGTATCTGTAGGGGTGTTGACGCCTGTCAGGTCGGTCCCGGGCTGCCTTGGAGTTCGCCCGTCGCCAGTGCCAGCCCGTCGACCACGGCGGTAAAGGCATCGCTGCGGCGCATATTGGCCTTGGGGCAGAGGTCCTGTGCTGCGCTCTCGACCATCGCCATCAGGCTCGACCCGCCGACCAGAACGACCGATCCGATCCGGTCTGGCGCGACGCCGGCATCGCTCAGCGTCTGCTGCATGGCACCTTGCAAAGCGTCGGTATATCCTGCCAGCGCAGCCGCCATGGAGGCCGCATCGACGTGCGCCGTCAAACCGGTCTCTGCCTGCGACATGTCGATCGTCGCGCCGGTGTCCCCGGCATTGGCGGCGATCTTTCCGCGCTCTGCCGCGAAGGCCAGATCGTGGCCCGATTGGTTGTCGATCACGCGGGCGAGGCGGTCCATGGCGACGGGTGAGACCGCGTGCATCTGCATATCGGCCACCGCGCGCGCCGTCTCGCGGGTATAAAGGAAGGGGATGCGCGCCCAGGTGGACAGTTCGACATAGATCGCGCGCGGCACCGGCAAGAGACCCTCGCCAAAGCTGCGGCGCAACTGCCCGCCCAGCCCCAGATGCGGCATCACATGGGTCATCGACAGGGCATGGTCGAAATCTGTTCCGCCCAGCCGGATCCCGTGGCTGGCGAGGATCTCGACGCCCGCTTTGGCCTGCCGAAACACGGAAAAATCCGACGTTCCGCCGCCGATATCGACGATCAGGCCAAGCGCGCCGCCGGTCTGGGTCAGGCTGGCGCGAGCGGCGGCTTCGGGTTCGGGCAGGAAATCGACCTGCGCAAAGCCTGCGGCTTGGTAGCAGGCGCGGAGGTCCTCTTTGGCCCTCTGATCGCGGGCCGCATCGGACGAATGGAAATGCACCGGACGACCCGACAGCACGTGATCGAACACCTGACCGGTCTGCGCCTCGGCGCGGTGTTTGACCTGCACCAGAAAGGCTGTGATCACATCAGACAAAGTCCGCCGCGTCAGCCCGATCCGCCGATTTTCGTGCAAGAGCGATGTGCCCAACACGCTTTTGAGCGCCCGCATATACTGGCCATCCTCGCCTGCCACCAGCGCATCGCCCGCGGCATTGCCGATCAGCATGTCGCGCGTGTCTTCGGGGAAAAACACCGCCGTGGGCAGCGTGTCGCCTTGTGGCTCGATCCGGATACGGCGCGGCCGGCCTTGGTCCAGCACGGCAGCGGCGGAATTGGACGTGCCGAAATCGACAGCAAGAATGGGCATGGCAAGAGCCTCTGGCAGTGGAGCGTCGGGCTATCCGGTTGCGTGCGTCACCGCAAGTCTAGACGCGCCAACGCAGCAGGCGCCGTTCGATCCGGCCGATGGCCATGCTGACGCCGACACCCAGCGCCGACAGGATCACGACGCCCGCAAACAGCCGTTCCAGATCGTAAAGCGATCCGGCAGTCAGGATATAGGCCCCGATGCCGTATTCCGCGCCCAGCATTTCGGCGGCCACCAGCAGGATGATGGCGATGGCGAGGGATATGCGCAGCCCCGACAGGATGCCGGGCATCGCGCCGGGCAGCACGATCTTGGTCACGATGGACCGCCACGACAGCCCGAAACTTTGCCCCATGCGGATCAGGTTGCGGTCGACGCTGTCCACCGCGCCATAGGTCGCGACGACGGTGGGCGTGAAGGTGCCAAAGGCGATCAGCGCATATTTGCTGGTCTCGTCGATGCCGAACCAGATCACGAAAAGCGGCAAGAGCGCGATCTTGGGAATCGGGAATATCGCGGCGACCAGCGGCACGAGGCCCGCTCGCGCAAGCGAGAAAAGCCCGATCAGGATGCCCACGGCGATGCCTGCCAGCGCGCCGAGGCTGGCCCCGACGGCCAACCGCGACAGCGAAGGCCCGAGGTGTTTGAAGAGCATGCCGGATTGATAAAGCTCACCGAATGTGGCCAGCACGTCCGACGGGCGCGGCAAGGTGAGGTTGGAAATCCAGCCTGTCCGCGTGCCCCATTCGGCCAGTGCGATGAGGGTGATGAACACGATCAGGCCGACGCCGCGAATGGGCCGGGGGGCAAAGCCGCCACCGCGAAACCGGACGGGTTGGGCTGCGGGGTCCGCGTCTTTGAGCCTTGCGTCAGACATCGAGCAATTCCGCGTCGGCGGCGACGGCCTCGTCGCGCATCAGGGTCCAGAGATGGCGTTGATGCGTCTCTAGCACAGGGTCGCCGTGGACGCGGTCGGCCAGCGGCATGTCCAGATCGACGATCTCGCGGATCTGACCCGGACGGCGCGACAGCACGACGATGCGGTGGCCCAGACGCACGGCCTCGGCCAGATTATGCGTGACGTAGACGGCGGTAAAGGGCGCGCGGCTCCACAGCGACACAAGGTCGTCCATCAGCAATTCGCGAGTTTGCGCATCCAGCGCCGACAGCGGCTCGTCCATCAGCATCACCGCCGGGTTCACCGCCAGGGCGCGGGCGATGGCGACGCGTTGTTTCATGCCGCCCGAGAGCTGTTTGGGCAGGGCGTGGGCGAAATCCGACAGGCGCGTGCGCGACAACACGTCATCGACAATGGCCTTCTGACGGTCGCGGCCAAGGGGATGATCCTCGAGCACAAGCGCCACATTGCCCGCCACGCTGCGCCACGGCAGCAGGGCGAAATCCTGAAAGATATAGGTCAGCGGGTTGAGGCATCCGTCGGGGGGATCGCCCAGTTGCAGGATCTGGCCTTTGTCCGGCTGCTCCAGCCCGCCGATCATCCGCAAAAGCGTTGATTTCCCGCAGCCCGACGGCCCGACGATGCACACGATCTGCCCGGTGGGAATGTCCAGCGATATGTCGCGCAAGACCTCGGAAGTGCCGTAGGAATGGCTGATGGCCTCTAGGCGGATGTCCATGGCGGCTCCGGTCAGGTGGGGCGCGGATGTCGCGCCCCGTTTGGGATCATTGCGCCTTTGGGTTACGCGCCCGGTGTTACGCGCCCAGCGTCTCGACGTAAGACCCGTCCACCAGCGTGTCGAGCGTGATTTCGGCATCGACCAGCCCTTCGGACTGGAACCATTGCAACTGGTCCGCAATCGACGCGACGTTCAGCGCGGCACCTTCATTCAGGCGCATGGTGCCGTTGATGATCGACGGGGCTGCCTTGTCGCGGGGGCGGTCGGTGTAGACGTATTTATGGATCAGATCGACCATCGCCGCTTCGCCGTCGTCGCCGCCCGCGCGGTCGATCATGGCGGAATTGTAATCGCTCACCCCGCGCGAGAACCCGGCAAGGAACCCGGTGGTCATGTCACGCTCGTCCGCCGCGTTCCTGGCCGAGGTAAAGACCGTGGTGACCTGATAATCGGGCAGATAATCAGCCACATCGCCGATGATATGCACATCGCCCGCGCCTGCCAGCGGTTTGGCGATATGTGGCACGATGGACCATGCGTCGATCTGGCCTGACTTGAGCGCGCCGATGATGGCGCCGACCTTTTGCAGTGGTTTGAACCGCATGTCCGCGCCTTCGGCCTGCGCGATCTTGGAGCCCATGTAGTGAAACGACGACCCGGCGGTCGAAATGCCGAAGGTCTTGCCGTCAAGACCGGCAGGCGAGGTCAGCCCGGCCTGAAACGCGGCGTCGGAGGCGAGGATTTTCTGCCCGTCGATGCCCGGCTCTTCGCTCAACGCGCCGCCGATGACCTTGATGGCACCCTTGTCCGCCAAGGAGATCAGCCCGCCCGAAACGGCTGTGATGGCGTAGTCCAAGTCGCCCGATGCGATGGCGACGGCCATGGGCTGTGCGGCCTGAAAGAACTCGAATTCGACATCAAGGCCCGCGTCGGCGAAATAGCCCCGCTCGAACGCGACAAAGCTGCCGGCATGCGAGGCAAAGCGCAATGCGCCGACCTTGATCTTGTTGCCCGATGCGATGGCGGGTGCGGCCAGGGTTGCGGCGGCGGTTGCAGCGGCGGTGCCGCCCAAAAGCGCAAGCGTGTGGCGGCGGTTCAGGTGTGTCATGATGTCCTCCCGGTGGTCTGGCCCTAGCGGCCGATGTTGCCCAGTATTTGTGTCGTGCCACGCGCCGCGCGTCAACCTGCGATGCGTGCGCTCAGGCGGCCTCGTGCATCAGGATCGCGGCTTCGCTTTCGCTCAGGTTGCGGCGGGCAAAGGCCCCGTAGCTGAGCGGATCGAATTCCAGATCGGGAAATTGCGTCAGCAATCGGCTGCGGTCGCCGGGAGCCAGCGAATGCAATGCGGCGTTGGCGGGATGAAAGCTCTCGGTCTCGACCCCGTTGGCAAAGACGATCTGGTGACGCGCCAGCAGCAGATGCACATACGTCACCTCGCGCACGTGCAGATCCACCAGGGCATGGCCGCTCTGGATCAGGCTGCGCGCGGGCACCAGCACTTCGGAGGTGTTGAACAGCGCCTGCGCGACCGACCCCTGCACCAGCATCCGGTGTTCGGGCGACACGAGGAATTCCTCGTCGGGCCGCCGGACACCCAGCGTGTTCGACCCCAGCGCACCGGCACGGATGCGCACAGGCCGCAACCGGGGCATCGCAAAAAGCCGTGCGCCGGTCATGCGGCGACTGCCGGTCCACAGGATTTCCTGCAACCCGTTGTCCTTGGTCTGGACCCGGTCGCCCATCCGCAAATCCTCGACCGGACAGGGTCCGTGTTCGGTGTCGATCCGGGTGCCGGGGGTAAAGCAGATAACGCCGCCATCTTGCCCGTCCAAAGCGCTGCGCGGGCGCAGGTCGAGCGTCTGGTGCACGACCCATAATTCGATATTGCGCGGCGGCATGGCGTCGACGAACATCAACAGCGGCTGCGCATCCCTGCCGACCTCGATCAGGGTGACGGTGAAACTTTGCGCGCCATCGGTGACGACGAAAGAGCTGTCGGTCAGCGGATGATCTATCTCGATCCGGGCAGGGTCGCGGCTGCCGGACATCGCAGCGCCCACCAGACGGCGCACCATGCGTGCCGCACTTTTTCGCAATTCCGCGTCGCCCTCTGCCCGGTCCATCCGCAAAATCGAAGTCGGTCCATCCACACGCACGGCATCCCCACGCCATGACCATGCCGCACCTGCGCTGAGCGCCGAAAGGGGCGCCGCGTCCAGACCATCTACCTCGGTTTGCGACCAGCTGATGACAAACGCACCTTTTACAGCCGTCTTCATTGCCTGCCTGCCTGCTCGTTTTTTCTTATGAATTACGGCTAGCAAGGCTGTGGCGATCCGGAAAGTCCGGATTGGGCATTTGTTAACGAAGTGTGGGGTTTGGGTCGCGGTCCTGAGGGATTAAATGAGCGGGCGGCGGCTTCGCGATTGAGCTGCGTCGACGCTGCGTCAACTCTGCGGGCATCCTGAATGTCATGCGTCAAAGGTCTGGCAGGCGCTGTCCCGGTGTGACGGTCGAACAATGCCTGTCAAGCTCCTGGCTAGTCGCGTAATTCGTCGCCCCTGACGCCCCAAAGCGCGGATTTCGGGGCCCAGCCGCGAAAGCCTGCGGAACTGATGCGGCACCAATCGGCGTCGCAATCGCCCAGCCGGGCCACCACGCCCATCTCGAGCTTGGCCACCAGCGTCGTTTCCGGGTCGGGGCGCAGGTAGATCGGCAGCATGTCCCGCTCGACGATCACCGTGCGCGCGCCTGACAGCAGCGAATAATGCACCCAGCCGCCCGCGCCGTCGCGGTCGTGGACCTTGCGCCAATGGCCATGCTCGGCCACGATTTCCAGTGGCATGTCGCGGCGCATGAACACCCAGTCGATGCGGTGTGTCAGTGACGGGCCGCGGCGCACATTGCCTTCGACGGCCTTCATCGAGACGTAGCGCGGCAGCGGCAGATTGGTCACCGGCCCGCGGTCTGCGGCCTGTGCCACACCCGTCAAGGCCACAAGACACAGCACGGACAGGGCCACAAGGGCGGTCAGAAACCCGCTGTTTCGGTTTTGAAATGTCATCATCCGCCTGTCTTGCCTGTTTTACCCGTCCAGTCCGTCTTGCCCGTCCAGTCCGTCTTGCCCGTCTTGCACGTCCAGCCCGTCCAGCCCGTCCACGACGGCCCCCGGTCGCGGTGCCCGCTCGGGTGGCGGGGCTTGCGCGCGGAGCCGTTTTTGGCGTGGGGTTCTTGTGCCCTGCACCTAACTGCGACACTGTGCCAGAAACGCGGATAACAAAAGAGAGGGAACGCGCAGCATGGCAATGAAACGTCTGAGTGTTGTCGTGACGCGACGCTTGCCCGAGGTGGTCGAGGCGCGTCTGGCGGAATTGTTCGATGTCACGCTGAATGCCGACGACGCGCCGATGTCGCGCGGCGCGCTGATCGACGCAGTCCAGACCGCCGATGTGCTGGTGCCGACCGTCACCGACGAGATCGACGCGGGCCTGTTGGCGCAGGCGGGCGAAAACCTGCGGCTGATCGCCAATTACGGCGCAGGCGTCGACCATATCGACGTGGCCACGGCGCGCCAGCGCGGCATTCTGGTGAGCAATACGCCCGGCGTGCTGACCGATGATACGGCGGATATGACGCTTGCGCTGATCCTGTCGGTGACGCGGCGCATTCCCGAGGGCCTCGCGCTGATGCAAAGCGGCGGCTGGCAGGGGTGGTCGCCGACGGCGCTGTTGGGCGGGCGACTTGGCGGACGGCGTCTGGGTATTCTGGGAATGGGGCGGATCGGCATGGCGGTGGCGCGGCGCGCGCGGGCCTTCGGAATGCAGGTCCATTACCACAACCGGCGGCGTCTGCGCACCGAGACCGAAGAGACGCTGGAGGCCACCTATTGGGAATCGCTCGATCAGATGGTGGCGCGGATGGATATCATCAGTGTGAACTGCCCGCATACGCCTTCGACCTTTCATCTGCTCAACGCGCGGCGACTGAAACTGCTCAAACCCGATGCGGTGATCGTGAACACCTCGCGCGGTGAGGTGATCGACGAAAATGCGCTGACCCGGATGCTGCAAGCCGGTGAAATCGCGGGCGCGGGGCTGGATGTCTATGAGCACGGCTCCGAGGTGAACCCCGATCTGCGCAATCTGCCCAATGTGGTGCTTTTGCCGCATATGGGGTCGGCCACCCATGAGGGACGCGCCGAGATGGGCGAAAAGGTTCTGCTCAACATCAAGACGTTTCAGGACGGGCACAGGCCACCCGATCAGGTGGTGCCCGCGATGCTGTGATGCGCGTCTGGGGTGGGCACGTCTGCGGTGCAGTAAAAGGGTGCGTGCTGGCTCTGTCGCTCTTGGCCTCTCCCGTCGCGGCAGAGCGGGTGACGGTGTTCGCCGCCGCCTCGCTGGGCGATGTTCTGAACGAGGCGGCTGTGCTCTGGGCTGAACCTTTGGGCCACGATCTGGCGATATCTGTGGCAGGGTCGTCGGCAGCGGCGCGGCAGGTGGCAGCCGGCGCGCCTGCCGATCTGGTCATTCTGGCGTCATCAGATTGGATGGATTGGCTCGCGGCGCAGGGCATCGGCACCGACCGGCGTGATCTGGCGGGCAATGCGCTGGTGATCGTGGCGCGGGGCGCGGGCATTCCGCAGCCGTTGGATAATCTGGATTGGGAGGCGCGATTGGGCAGCGGGCGGCTGGCCATCGCCCTGACCCAGGCGGTGCCTGCGGGCATCTACGGGCGTGCAGCCCTCACGCATCTGGGGGTCTGGCCTCGGGTCGAGACAAGACTGGCCGAGGTCGACAACGTGCGCGCGGCCCTGGCGCTTGTGGCTTTGGGCGCGGCCCCTTTGGGTCTGGTCTATGCCAGCGATGCGCAGGCCGGAACCCGCGTGCATGTGGTGGCGCAAATCCCCACAGAGGCGCATGATCCGATCACCTATCCGGCGGCCTTGGTCAGCGATAATCCCGCCGCCGCCGACCTTCTGGCGTGGCTCTCGGGTCCGCAAGGGCAGGCATTGTTCCAGCGGCACGGGTTCCTGCCGCCGCCTGCGCAATGATGGACTGGCTCGTGATGGACTGGCTCGGGATGGACTGGCTCGGGATGGACCGGCTCGTGATGGACTGGCTGGGCCCCGATGAATGGCGCGCCGTGGCGCTCTCGCTCAAGGTGGCGTTCTGGGCGACGCTGCTCAGTATACCCGTGGCGCTGGGCGTGGCACTGCTGCTGGCGCGCGGGCGGTTTGTGGGGCAAGGCCTGCTGAACACGGTGGTGCATCTGCCGCTGGTGCTGCCGCCTGTGGTCACCGGCTATCTGCTGCTGATCGCCTTTGGCCCGCAGGCCCCGCTGGGAATGTTCCTCGAGGCTATCGGCCTGCCGCTGGCCTTTCGCTGGACCGGGGCGGCGCTGGCCGCTGCAATCATGGCCTTTCCGCTTATGGTGCGCGCCATGCGGCTGGCGATCGAGGCGGTGGACCCCAAGCTGGAGGAGGCGGCGGCGACGCTGGGGGCCGGGCGCTTGCGGGTCTTTGCCAGCGTCACCCTGCCGCTGAGCCTGCCGGGGATCATCGCGGGCGCGGTTCTGGGCTTTGCCAAGGCGATGGGCGAGTTTGGCGCGACCATCACCTTCGTGTCGAACATCCCCGGCGAGACGCAGACCATCCCTTCGGCGATCTACGCCTTCCTGCAAGTGCCCGGCGGCGAGGCCTCTGCCCTGCGCCTGGTGATGGTGTCGATCCTGATCGCATTCGGCGCGCTTGCGGCGTCGGAATGGCTGGCCCGGCGCGCGACGCGAAAGCTGGGCGCATGAGCCTGTCGGTGGATATCCGTCACGCCTTGGGCGATTTCGCGCTGGATGTGCAGTTCGAGACGACAGGCGGTGTCACCGCGCTTTTTGGGCGCTCGGGCGCGGGCAAGACGTCGGTGGTGCGCGCTGTCGCGGGGTTGCTGCGGCCCGAGACCGGCCAGATTGCGCTGGACGGCGATGTGCTCAGCGGTGGGCGCTTTTTCGTGCCGCCTTTCCGCCGTCGCATGGGCTATGTCTTTCAGGAACCACGTCTTTTTCCGCATCTGAACGTGCGGCGCAACCTGACTTACGCAGGCGCCAACGGCTTTGACCGGATCGTCGATCTGCTGGGGCTGGAGCCGCTTCTGGATCGCCGCCCCGCCGCCCTTTCAGGGGGCGAAGCGCAGCGGGTCGCCATAGGCCGCGCGCTGCTGTCGGACCCGCGCATGCTGTTGATGGACGAGCCGCTGGCGGCGCTGGATTCTGCAAGGCGGGCCGAGATCCTGCCGTTTCTCGAACGGTTGCGGGCCGAGGCGGGGCTGCCAATCCTTTATGTCAGCCATTCCGTGGCCGAGGTGGCGCGGCTGGCGCAAGACATCGTCGTGCTGGACAATGGCCAGGTGGCGCATAATGGCCCGGCAGCGCAGGTTCTGGCCGACCCCGCGCTGACGCCGCTGATCGGCGTGCGCGAGGCGGGCGCGGTGCTGAGCGCGACGCTGACCTGCCATACCGACGACGGGCTGAGCGCGCTCGAGGTCTCTGCCGGCACGCTGCTGTTGCCCCGAATCGCGGCGAACTTGGGCGCAAGGTTGCAAATACGGGTGCCAGCGCAGGATGTGATTATCGCATTGACGCCACCTTTGGGGATTTCCGCGCTCAATGTGCTGCCTGCCACGGTGCGCGCGCTGCATGGCGGCGACGGGCCGGGGGTCATGGTGCAGCTTCAGGCGGGCGACGATCTGCTGCTGGCGCGTGTCACGCGGCGCTCGGCGCAGGGGCTGGGGCTGCGACCGGGGCTGGCGTGCCACATCGTGCTCAAATCCGTGGCGGTGGCGGCGGGCGATGTGGGCTTGTCCCCGGGGGACAGGACGCTAGAGTGCGGCGCGACGCATTCGACGCCCTGAAGGAGCCGCGACATGACCCGCACCACATCCGGTCGCAAACATCTGGGCCGCAGCGGCATCACCGTGTCGGACCTGTGCCTCGGCACGATGACCTACGGCACGCAGACCGACAGCAATGATGCCTTCGCCCAGATGGACGCGGCACTCGACGCGGGTGTCGATTTCTGGGATTGCGCCGAGGCCTATCCCGTCAACCCGATGACGACCGAGACCGCAGGCCGCAGCGAAGAGATCATCGGCGATTGGTTCGCCCACACCGGGCGCCGCAGCGACGTGGTGCTGGCCACGAAAATCGCAGGCAAGGGTGGCGTGGTGCGGGACGGCGCGCCGATTACGGCGGCCGCGATTTCCGGCGCGGTCGAAGGTTCGCTCAGACGTCTGAAAACCGATCACATTGACCTCTATCAGCTGCACTGGCCCAATCGCGGCGGCTATATGTTCCGGCAAAACTGGACCTTCGACCCGTCCGATCAGAACCGTGACGAGACGCTGGCGCATATGGAGGAAACGCTCGACGCGCTTGGCCGCGAGGTCAGGCGCGGCACCATCCGCGCTTACGGCCTGTCCAACGAATCCGCCTGGGGCACCGCGCAATGGCTGGCCCTGGCGGACCGGACAGGCGCACCGCGCGCCGCCGCGATCCAGAACGAATATTCACTGCTCACGCGGCTTTATGACGCCGATCTGGCCGAGCTTTCGGCCAATGAGGACATCGGTCTGATGGCCTATTCGCCGCTGGCTGCCGGGCAGTTGACGGGCAAATACCTGGACGGGGCGGTGCCCGACGGGTCGCGCAAATCACTGTCGCCAGAGCTTGGCGGGCGGCAGGGGCCGCGCGTCGACGGGGCGGTGCGCGCCTATCTGGAGATCGCCAGGCGTCACGGCATTGCGCCCGAACATCTGGCGCTGGCCTTTGTGCGGCAGCGGCCGTTCTCGACCTCGACGATTTTCGGCGCGACGACTTTGGCGCAATTGCAGCACCTGCTGGGGGTGATCGACGTGACCCTGTCGGACGCCGTGCAGGACGAGATTGCCCAGGCGCACAAGGCGCATCCGATGCCGTTCTAGACCCGGTCCACAGACTGCGCTGCCACCCATTCGGGCAGATCGCGCGACGCGTAACTGGCGGCGCGCACAAGATGGTCGAAATGCTCGGTAAAGGCGATCACCCGTTCGGAATCGCGGAATGCGACGTAGTGGCGCCCGACATACAGCACCGCCATCAAGGGGCCAAAGATCGTCACCGGCGCGGAAAACATCCGGCGCGCGTCAAAGAGGTAGATGCGCAGCCGGGGATACAGCTGTTCCACCAGCGCCAGCAGATGATCGGTCTGGGCGCGGCGCACATCGTCGGGCAGGCCGTGGTAATAGCCCTGACCGCGCAGAAAATTCGTCATCTCGTAGACCGGCAGCGCGATCTCGTAATCCGAGCCTGACCGCCGCATCCACTCCAGTCGATCCTCGGACGCGGTGATGGCTTGCGTCGTGGTGCGGCGCAGATGCGGCGCGTATTCCCATTCCAGCATCTCGCGCGTCTTGAGCATGTCGGGCAAGGCCGCCGGAACATGGCGGATCTTGTAGCCTGCGGCCTCTTGGTGCCAGGCGAAGATCTGCTCGTCGACCAGCGCGCGGGGGGCGGCGGTCAGCGACAGTGAGGTCGCCAGCAGATCAGCGGCGGATTCGGGCCGTTCGGTCAGCGACAAGAGCCAGTCCGCCGACACACCCAGCGCCGCCGCACAGGCCCCCACGATCTGCGCATTGGGCAGGCGCGCGCCGTCATCGGACAGCAGTTGCGACACGGTGGAGCGATCCGCCTCGATCGCGCGGGCCAGCGCGCTTTGGGTCATGTCCGCTTGGCTGATGGCCTGTTGCAGCCGGGTGCGGAATTGTGAGGCGCGACGGCGCTTGTCGATGATTTGTGTCATTTGCGGATAATTATCACATATGCAGAGTTTTGTTAATTACATTCTGAATTCTCAACAGGTGCGGGGTTGGATACATGTGTCTGCATGAATTCAGAAAAACCCGCAGCGCAGGCCCGCCCAACAGAATGGCCGACGCTTGCGCTTTTGGCGCTGACCTACGGGCTTTGGGCGGTGGCGACGCTGTGGCTGGCGGCATTGTGGCTGCCCGGTGCGGTGATGCTTGTGGCGCTGACCGGCGCGCTGCATTCGTCGCTGTCACACGAGGCGCTGCACGGGCATCCCTCACGCAGCGCATTGCTCAACACCGCGCTGGTCTTTCCCGCGCTTAGCCTTGCAATCCCCTATCTGCGGTTCCGCGACACGCATCTGGCGCATCACCATGACGCGATTCTGACCGATCCTTATGACGATCCTGAAAGCAATTATATCGATCCATCGGTCTGGGCGGGCCTGTCCGCACCGATGCGGCTGGCGCTGCGGATGAACAACACGCTGGCGGGGCGTCTCTTGCTGGGGCCTGTGATTGGGCAGATCGCGTTCATGCAGTCCGATTGGTCCCTGCGGGGACACGCGGACGTGCGGCGCGGCTGGCTGTGGCATCTGCCAAGCATGGCGCTGGTGCTGGGCTGGGTCTGGCTGTCGCCGATGCCGCTCTGGGCCTATCTGCTGGGGGCTTACGCGGCACTCTCGATCCTCAAGATTCGCACGTTTCTGGAACACCGCGCCCATGACCACAGCAGCGCGCGCAGCGTCATCATCGAAGATCGCGGCCCGCTGGCGCTGATCTTTCTCAACAACAATCTGCATGTCGTGCACCACATGCACCCAAGCCTTGCGTGGTATGATCTGCCGCAGCTTTATGCGCGCGACCGCGACCGCTTTCTGGCGCGCAACGGCGGCTATGCCTACCGGTCCTACGCGCAGATCTTTGCGGCGCATCTGTTCCGCGCCAAGGACCCGGTAGCACATCCACTCTGGCCATAACCCTAGTTTTCGCGCAAGAGCCGTGCCATGGAACTTTGGATCTTGGCGGCGATCTGCGCCGCATTCTTTCAGACATTGCGTTTCATGCTGCAAAAGCATCTGGCCACCGCCACACTGAGCGCGAGTGGTGCGACCTATGCGCGGTTCGTCTATTCGCTGCCGTTCGTTCTGGCTGCTTTGGCGCTGTGGATTTCGGGGCAGGGGGCGGCGATGCCCTCGGTCGGTGCGATGTTCTGGGGCTATTCGGTGATGGGCGCGATGTCGCAAATCCTGGCCACGCTGTGCGTCGTGATGCTGTTCAAGATGCGCAATTTCGCCGTCGGCATCACGTTCAAGAAGACCGAAGTGTTGCAGACAGCACTCGTCGCCGTGGTATTGCTGGGCGAGGGGGTGTCGCTTCGGGTGCTGATGGCGATGCTGGTCGGGCTGGCGGGGGTTTTGCTGCTGACGCCTACGCCGGGTGGGCAGATGACCGGCTGGCGGCGCTTTGCCAACCGCGCATCGGGTTTGGGGTTGCTGTCGGGGTTGTTGTTCGGTGTCTCGGGCGTCAGCTATCGGGGGGCGACGCTGGCCGTCCTGTCCGACGATCCGATTTTGCGTGCTGCTGTGACGCTGTCGTTTGTGGTGCTGGTGCAGGTTCTGGCGCTGACCGTTTGGCTGACCTTGCGCGAACCCGGTCAGATCGGCGCGGTCTGGGGCGCGCGGCGGGTCGCGGTGTGGATGGGCATCACCTCGATGGTCGGGTCGATCAGCTGGATGGTCGCGTTCACCTTGCAGCACGCGGCCTATGTGACCGCGGTGGGGCAGGTGGAGCTGATCTTTTCGCTGCTCGCCTCGGTTCTGGTGTTTCGCGAAAAGATCGCGGCGCGGGAACTGGCGGGGATCGCGCTTTTGACCTTGTCCATCGTGGGGATCGTGATCGCTGTTTGACGTCCGGTGGCCGGATCAATCCGTCATGGGTCGTCCGTAGAGCCGCAGAAACAGGCTTTGCTCATCGTCATTGCGGAAATAGGGCACCGATGCGGGCGGCATGGGGTCTGTGGCGCGGGCGGCGACTTCGGCCAGCACCACCTCTGTGATGAAGGGCAGATCGAAATCGCGCACGCGGGCCAGAGGAATCCATTGCAAATGGCTCAGCTCGTCCGAGGCGGCTGAAAAATCGTCGATATCGCCCGCCAGGGCGTCCGCATTCACCAGAAAAAACCGCGCATCGAAGCGGCGCGGGCGGCCCGGAGGCGTCAGCGCGCGGAACACGAATTGCAAAGGGGCCGCGTGGGGCACATGCTTGGTGGCGGCAAACCCGGCCCAATCACCGGGCACATGACTGGGCCAATTGCCTGGCAATCCCAGCACCAGACCGGTTTCCTCCCACAGCTCGCGGATGGCAGCGGCAGCCAATGCGCCCGCGATATCGGAGGCTTCTTCGGTCAGGCGCGCGTGGCACAGGGGCAGCAGATCACTGCCCAAAGGCACCGACGCATCTGCCGCATCCACTGCGCCGCCGGGAAACACGAACTTGTTCGGCATGAACGCGGCCTGCGCACCCCGCTGTCCCATCAGGATCTGCGGATAGCGGGCGGCATCGCGCAGCACGATCACCGTGGCCGCGTCGCGAATGGCGCTTTTGTCGATCATGCCGTCCCCGTCTCACAAAGCCCAAGGACGTCAAGAACATCACGCCGGTCGGGCAAACCCATGCATGAACCGCGCCCATTGGATGGCCACGATCACCCCCTTGAGCCTTGGCAACAGATAAAGCGACAATCCGACGCAGCCAATAGAGAATATCGTGAACAGGATCAGCGGCTCGGGCCGGAACGTAACGAACACGATATGCAAAAGCGGGGCCATCAGATGGCCGACCAGCAGGATCGTCAGATAGGCGGGGCCGTCGTCTGCGCGGGCGTGGTGCAGCTCCAACCGGCAGACCGGGCAGGTGTCGCGCAGTTTCAGATAGCCGCGCAGCAGCGGCCCGCTACCGCAATTGGGGCAACGTCGCCGCCAGCCCTTGAGCATGGCAGGCAGGGCGGGGCGCAATGTCTGTTCCGTCTTGGGTAGGCTGCTGTCGGGCGGCATGGGAAACCTCGGATTGGAGCGGCTTGAGTCTTGAGGTTGTCCTTGATCGGGGCCTGCAAAAAAAGGGTGCAAAATGTCCTTGCGTCTGGATGTCGCGCTGGACACGAAGCACGTGGGCGTGGATCGTCGATCTTTTTTCGACGAATCTGCTTGCGGTCTGCGTGTAACCCTTCGGAAAGCGGCGGCAGAGCCTGCCGGTTTCACCTGATGGGCAAACGGAGATAACCCAATGACACGTTTCATGATTCTGACCGCTGGCGCGCTGACTGCGCTGACAATGACCACCGCGGCCGTGCAGGCGCAGGACCGCCCTCAGCGTGGGCCAGACTTTGCCGAACTGGACGCCGACGGCAACGGCCAGCTGACCCCGGCAGAGATGCGCGCGCATGCCGCTGCCCGCTTTGCGGTGGCGGATAGCGACGCCAACGGCACGCTGAGCGCCGAAGAACTGACCGCCGCCGCTGCCGCTCGTCAGGCCGAGCGCGCAGGCCGGCGGACCGACCGGATGATCGAATGGATGGATGCGGATGGCGACGGCGCTTTGTCGCCTGCCGAAATGCCCCGGCGCGGTAGTGCGCGGATGTTCGCGCGGGCGGATGCCAACGATGACGGTGCTCTCTCGGCCGAGGAATTCGCCGAAGCCCGGATGCACAGGCGCGGCAACGGTCAAGGCCACGGCGAAGGCCGCAAGTCGCGCAACTGATCCGGATGCCGCGCCGGGGGAGACCTCGGCCCGGCTGAACCCGATGGACAAGCCGCAATCCGCTATGCCCTATGAGGCCATGACCGATACCACGGATGACGATCTGCTGGCCCGCTACGCCAGCGGAGATGCAGCGGCGGCGCGGGCGCTGACCTTGCGCCTGACGCCGCGTGTGTTCGGTCATGCGATGCGCCTCTTGGGCGACCGGGCCGAGGCCGAGGATGTGGCGCAAGAGGCGCTGATGCGGCTGTGGAAAATCGCGCCGGACTGGCGGGCGGGCGAGGCGCAGGTGACGACATGGCTTTACCGTGTGACGGCAAACCTGTGCACGGACCGGCTGCGGCGAAAGGGCCGCCATGTGGATATCGAAAGCATCGCAGAGCCGCCCGACCCCGGCCTTTCGGTCACCGGCGCGATGCAGGAACGGGCGCGGGCAGATGCGTTGCAGACCGCGCTGGGCACATTGCCCGACCGGCAGCGGCAGGCAGTGGTGCTGCGCCATATAGACGGTCTTGGCAACGAAGAGATTGCCGAGATCATGGACATTGGACTGCGCGCAGTGGAAAGTCTGACCGCGCGTGGCAAACGGGCGCTGGCAGAGGCCTTGGCCGGGCGGCGCGGCGATCTGGGGTATACCGATGAGTGATGCAAATCGCGACCAGCCTGATCTGGAACGCTGTTTCGAGGCGGCACGGGCCAACCCGCCCGACACCTCCGCTGGTCTGATGGCCCGCGTTCTGGCGGATGCCGAGGCGCTGCAGCGCGTTGACCTGACCGGGACGCCGCGCTGGCGCACCTGGCTTGCGGCGCTGGGCGGCTGGCCTGCGGTGGCGGGTCTGGGCCTTGCCGCCTGTGCCGGGCTGTGGATCGGGATCGCTCCGCCTTTGGCCATTGGCGACGCGGTTCTGGTGCTGACGGGCAGCGATTTTCTGGGCACCAGCGGCGATCTGTTCGGCACGGGCAGCTTTGATCTGGCGGTCTTGGAAGGATGAGCATGCGTAATCCACACCGCGTGCCGATGCGGCGCGGGCTTCGGGTGCTGCTGTTTGCATCTTTGGCGCTGAACCTGCTGGTGGCAGGGCTGGCTGCGGGCATGATCCTGTCGGGCCCGTCCGAGCGGCGCGGCGCCCAGCGGTCCGACGTGATGGCGCCTTATGTGCGCGCGCTGGACCGCGAGGGGCGGCGGGCGACGTTCGGAACCCTGCGAGAGCGGATGCGCGCACAGGGCGTGTCGGACAGATCCGCGCGGCGCGATGAACATGCCGAGGCCAGCCGCCTGTTGCGGGCCGATCCCGTGGATAATGCGGCGTTCGAGGCGCTGCTGAATGCACAGGGCGCGCGCGGCGCTGCGCGCCAGCAGACGGGGCGGACGGTGCTGGCGGAATATCTGACAGGTCTGAGCGCGGCGGAGCGACGCGCCTATGCCGACCGGCTGGACGCAGAGCTTGAGAGACGCCGCGACATCGGGCGCGAAGAACGGCGTGCCGAAGACCCGTCCGGGGATCGCACGGATTAGCAACTGTATCTCTCAGCGAGCGGGTGAAGCCCACATTCGTCTTGATTTGCAAAGTGCGTTCGATTGTCACAAGTTTTCGGGCCACGGTGGTGACGATGACTTTGTGTGGCTTTCCAGCGGCGTGCAAGCGGTCAGCGAAGGCTTTGAGGACAGGATTGTGATAGCTTGCGACGAGAGCTGCCTGAAACATCACGTGCCGCAGCAGTCGTCGTCCACCACCAATGGTCCGTTTGCCTCGCATCGCGCCGCTGTCGTGTGCTATCGGAGCAAGACCTGTTAGTGCCGCAGTCTGTTCACCTGAAATCTGCCCAAGTTCGGGCATCTCAGCGAGCAACATGCTGCTGGCGACAGGGCCGATCCCAGGAACGGAGCGGAGGATTTGGGCGGTTCGCGCCAATGTGTCATCGGCGGCGATAAGGTGTTCGATCTGGATTTCCAACGCGCCGATCCGGGTATCAAGAAGAAGGCGCAGCGCAGCGTCCATGTCTTTGAGGGTCTCATCAGGCCCATGCTTCTGGCGCGCCTTGATCTGCGCAAGCAGCCGCCTTCGTGTTTCTACCAACTGGCCGAGCCTGCTGGTCAACGCTCTGAGAAAGCGTATCTTTTGAGCGGGCAGCTTGCGCCCAGCCTCTGGTCTGAAGGCCAAGAACCGTGCAACCAGTTCTGCGTCTATTCTATCTGTCTTCGCGCGTGTGCCTCGGCTGGCGGCAAAGGTTTTGATTTGCGCAGGCGGCAGCTGGCGTGTTTCAACCCCAGCCGTATCAAGCGCCACCCAGAGCCGCCGCTCCTGCCCGCCGGTCGCCTCGAAACAAACGATTGTCCCAGGCCTGGACGCAATGTCGGCCAAATCTGCATGACCTTCAGCCGTATTAGGTAAGCGCCGGGGTTGACCCTCTGGCAAGACATGGATGTCCAGCCAATCGCGCGAGACATCTATGCCCCCTCCCGGCAGATTGCTTTGCAATCGCCTGCCGGGCAATGGATGATGGTGTCCTGTGGTAATATATCCATGCTCTCTTCCTTCTGATCCGTGGTCCTAAATGGCCACATTCAACTGTTCGAGACGATGAATAGAGAGACGGTGCTGGCTCGCTAATAAACGCGGTCAAACCCACAAGGCTCAGACGCCAAACACCGTCCCGTCACCACCCTTGGCCAAGGGTGGTGACGGGAACATCAATAGCAGATCAGAGATACAGAAGGCTCGGCACCCTAAGCTGCGGTCTTGCTGAACGTCACCGTGTTGCGCCCCTGCGCCTTGGAGCCGTAAAGCGCCTGATCGGCCCGGCCCAGCAGTCCGTGCGGGGTGTCCAGGTCGGGGTCGGCCCCGCTCAGCGTGACGCCGATGCTGACGGTCAGTTGCAGCTGTCCGCCGTCGGGCAGATCGAACGGCGTCCGGTCGATGATCCGGCACAGGCGTGTGGCGGTGCTGCGGGCCTCGGCGGGGGTGGTTTCGGGCAGGGCGATCAGGAATTCCTCGCCGCCGATGCGGGCGACCAGATCGACGGCGCGCACGTTGTCGCGCAACCGGCGCGCCACCTCCGTCAGGATGGCGTCGCCTGCGGCATGACCATGCGTGTCGTTGACCCGCTTGAAATGGTCCAGATCGGCGATCATGACGGCGAAAGGCCGGTTCTTGCTGACCGCGCGTTCCGCGATGCGCGCCAGATGCGGCAGCGCATAGCGGCGGTTGTAAAGCCCGGTCAGCGGGTCGGTGACCGCGGCACGCAATCCGTCGTGCACAGTGTCGCGCAACCGGTCGGCCATGCGTTTGCGCGCGACCTGTTTGTCGAGCCGCAATGCGAGTTCCTCGGCGTCGAATCCGTCGGTCATCAGATCGTTGGCCCCGAGGTCGAGCGCCCGGGCGGCCATGTCCCGTGCGCCGGGCTCGGCCACGAAAATCACCGCCGAATGGCGGGTCGATGACCGCGCGCGCAGGTCTGACAGCAGTCCCAGCCCCACCTCGCCAAGGCAGAGCACAAAGACATCCGGCACCCGCGTGTCACCGGCAGAGCCCAGAATATCGCGTGGCGAGGCGTGGATGATCTCGTGGTGTTGCGCGGCCATGAGCGCCGCGATGCGGGCATCGCCCACCGGTCCGGTCTGGGTCAGCATCGCGACCCGCGCAGGGGCCTCGAACCCTGTCGTGGGTTCGGCAAAGCCGAGCGCCCGCTGGGTGCCGTCGCGCAGGCGCCATTCATGCTCTGCGTCGCGGGCCCGCAAGAGGCTGCGCAGCCGCGCCAGCAACACCAGATCGTCGAGCGGCTTGGACAGAACGTCGTCCGCCCCGGCCTCAAGCGCGTTGAGACGGCACGGCGTGCGCGCATCGCAGGTGATCATGACCACCGGAATCGCCGACGTGTCTTCGGACGATTTCAGCGCCCGGCACAGCGCCGTCGCCGCCGAGGTATCCGACTGGCAGCCGATCAGCACCAGATCCGGCGTCTCAAGGGTGGCCCGCCGCTGCGCCTCGGCCGCGTCGGCGGCCTGGATCACGTCGTAGAACGCAGCCGACAATTTGACACGAAGCACGATGCGATTGACCGCGACGTCGTCAACGATCAGGATTTTGCCAGCCATCTCCGTCCTCCTGACGTGCGCAGCGCTTTATGTTTCCTACCTTTGATGGGATTAGTTAAAAAAACCTTTCCGAAATCATTAAAGGATGGCTGAAAATGGTTCTTGCGCGGGAACATGCCGAAAATATCGGTCTTCGGGCCGTTGTCTGGCTGGCATCGAACGATGAATTGCTGCCGGTGTTCATGGGCGCGACGGGTGCGGGCCGCGACGAGTTGGCCGCCCTGATCGCGGATCCGGCGTTTCACGGCGCAGTTCTGGATTTTCTGATGCAGGACGATGCCTGGGTATTGGAATTTTGCGCGGCCGAAAACATCCCGCCCGATCGGATCATGGCGGCGCGCGCACAGCTTCCGGGTGGCGAGCAGGTGCATTGGACATGAGGCCGCTGGACGGGTTGCTGTTCGACAAGGACGGCACGCTGTTCGAGTTTACGGCCACATGGGCGGGCTGGACCGACGAGGTGATCGACGACCTGTCGCAGGGCGACGCGAACCGGCGCGCGAGGCTGGTCCGGGCGGCGGGTTACAACCCTGAAACGCGGCGGTTTTTGCCCCATAGCCCGATCATCGCGCAGACCGTGCATGAGGTGGCGCAGGCGCTGGCGGCGGGGCTGGACGGGTCGCAGGACGGTGTGCCGGACGGGGCCGATGTGCAGATGATCGAAGCGGTGATGGAGGCGCGCGCGCAGACCGCGCCGCAGGTGCCCGCCGCGCCTTTGAAACCGCTCCTGTCGCGTTTGCGGGATGCGGGACTGCGGCTGGGCGTGGTCACCAACGACAGCGTGGCGGCGGCGCAAACGCATCTGCGCGAAGCGGGCGTGGCGCAGCATTTCGGCGTGGTCACCGGCTTTGACAGCGGACACGGCGGCAAACCGTCGCCGGCGCCGCTTTTGGCCTCGGCGAGGGCGCTGGGCGTGACGCCTGAGCGCTGCGCGATGGTGGGCGACAGCCGTCACGACCTGACCGCCGGACGTGCTGCGGGGATGGTCACGATCGGCGTGCTGACCGGGGTGGCAGAGCATGACGATCTGGCCTCGCTGGCGGATGTCGTGCTGGACGATATCGGCCATCTGCCCGCGTGGCTGGGGCTTGGGTAGCTCAGGGCGCCAACCACAAGGCCACCTGCCAAAACCGACACGATGCGTCGTAAAGGGCAACGCCCGGGTGCTGTCGCTGGGCTCAGATGAATGGGTCCACAGGAGAGTGCCCATGGTCGATGCACCTATAGCGACAGCGACGCGCAAAAAGGCCGGTGGCCGGTCCGGCGGGCGGGCGGGCAATTCGGCCCGTCGCGGCGGTGCGGTGATCGGACAGATGCCGTGGCGCTTGCCCGTCAACACCGATGCCCCAACGGAACCCCTGACGCCCGAAGGTGTTGCGGCCATTCACGACGGCGCGATGCGCATCCTCGAAGAGATCGGCATCGATTTCCTCAACCCCGAAGCGCTGGAGATCCTGCGTCGCTCGACCGGCTGCGCGATTGAAGGCGAGACCGTCCGCATGGGGCGGGAATTCGTGATGGAGATGCTGGCGCTGGCACCGCGGTCGTTCACGATCACCCCGCGCAACCCCGACCGGCAACTGGTGCTGGGCGAGGGGCATATCCTCTTTGGCAATGTCAGCAGCCCGCCCAATTACTGGGACATGGCGCTGGGCCGCAAGGTGCCTGGCACCCGCGCGCAATGCCGCGATCTGCTGAAACTGACGCAATATTTCAACTGCATCCACTTTGCCGGCGGCTATCCGGTCGAACCCGTCGATATCCACGCCTCTGTCCGGCATCTGGACGTGCTCTATGACAAGCTGACGCTGGGCGACAAGGTCGTGCACGCCTATTCGCTGGGCGCGGAGCGGGTCGAGGACGTCATGGAGATGGTGCGCATCGCGGGCGGGCTGAGCCATGAGCAGTTCGACGCCAAGCCGCGCATGTATACCAACATCAATTCCACCTCGCCTCTCAAGCATGACTTTCCCATGCTGGACGGCTGGATGCGGATGGCGCGGCGGGGGCAGGGGCTTGTCGTGACGCCGTTCACATTGGCCGGTGCCATGGCGCCTGTGACGATGGCGGGGGCTGTGGCGCAATCTTTGGCAGAGGCGCTCTGTGCAATCGTTCTGGCGCAGATCATACGCCCCGGTGCGCTCTGTGTGATCGGGACCTTTACCAGCAATGTGGATATGAAAAGCGGCGCGCCTGCGTTCGGCACGCCGGAATACATGCGCGCCACGCAGATGACCGGGCAGATGGCGCGGTTTTACGGATTGCCTTTGCGCTCTTCGGGTGTCTGTGCCGCCAATGTGCCCGACGGGCAGGCGATGTGGGAGACGTCCAATTCGCTCTGGGCCGCCGTGCAATCGGGCACCAACATGGTCTATCACGCGGCGGGCTGGCTTGAGGGCGGGCTGATCGCCTCGCCTGAGAAATTCATCATGGATTGCGAAATAATCCAGCAAATACAGCGCTATATGGAGCCCGCGATTACCGCGACCACCCCCGACGACATCGCATTGGACGCGATCAGGGAGGTGGGCAACGCGGGCCATTTCTTTGGCACGCAGCACACGCAGGATCGCTATGCGACAGCGTTCTACCAGCCGTTTCTGAGTGACTGGAAAAACTATGAGGGATGGGAGGCCGCAGGCGCCGTCTGGACGCCGGAGCGTGCGCACGGGATCTTTCGTCAGATCGTCGACACGTTCGAAGAGCCGCCCATGGACGTGGCCATCCGCGACGAGCTGGCCGATTTCGTGGCGCGGCGCAAGGCTGAGGGTGGTGCGCCGACCGACTTCTGATCCCGGTCCCGCGTCAGTGGCCCAAAGTCGGGTTTTCCGCCATTGAGACGCCTTGACAGGCGGTCTACCCTGCCATTGGGTCATGCAGGCCGCACGCGCCCCGGACCCTTCAGGAGACGATGATCCGTTCAGGAGACGACGATCCGTTCAGGAGATGACGATGCCTCAGCCAGACGACGCCCCTGCGGCCGCAAATATCGCGACGATGCGGGTCACGCTGACCTTGATCGGCGGGTTTGCGGGTCTGTCGGCGTGGCTGCTGGTGGATGTGCTGCCGGATGTGATCACCAACGGACATGCGCTGCTGTTTCTGGCAGCGGCGCTGGGCGGAGTCTTTGTGCTGTTGCTGGCGCTGACCGGGCCGGTGCCGCTGCGCCGCACGTTGCCGGTCGCTTTGGGGGTCGGGCTGTCGGCAGGGGCGCTGTTGTGGCTGTCGGCGCTCAGCTTTGACGAGATCGGCAGCTTTATGACCGCTTTTCACGGCTTTGCCGCGTTTGCGCTGCTGCTGGTTCTGGTGACGCCCTTTGCGGCGGCGGGACTGCGGGGCGGGGCGGGCTGGCGCGATTATCCGCAGCTTTTCGATCTCAGCTGGACGATTATGGTGCAAATGTTCGCGGCGCTGCTCTTTGCGGGCATGGCCTGGGCGCTGCTGTTCCTGTCGGGGGCCGTGCTCGAGATTGTCGGGATCGAGGTGATCGAGCGGCTGACGCGGGAAGGCTGGTTTTCCCTGATCTTCAGCGGCGCCATCTTTGGTCTGTCGCTGGCGGTGGTGCAGGAATTGCGCGACTACCTGTCGCCGCGTCTGGTGCTGCGGCTCTTGCGGCTTTTGGTGCCCGCCGTGCTGGTGGTGGTCGCCGTGTTCCTGCTGGCGCTGCCGTTTCGCGGGATTTCAGGCCTTGTGGGCGAGCTGTCGGCGGCGGCGACGCTGCTGGCCATATCGCTCTTTTCCATCCTGCTGATCGCGGTGTCGGTCGAACGCAATGCGCAGGGCGAAATCACCGCCCGCTGGATGCGTGTCAGTGTGATGGGGCTTGCCTGTGCGCTGCCGTTGCTGGCGGGGCTGTCGGTCTATGCGATTGGGCTGCGGGTGGCGCAATACGGGCTGACCCCGCCTCGGGTGATCGCGGGCAGTGTCGCGCTGGTCGTCGGGGCCTATGCGCTGTGCTACGCGGTGGCGCTTTTGCGGCGAAACGGCTGGACGGTGCAGATCCGGAAGGCCAATATCGAGCTGGCGATCATGGTGATGGCGCTGTGTGTGCTGTGGCTGACGCCGGTGATCTCGCCCGAGCGGATGGCGGTGCGCAATCAGGTGGCGCGCGCAGAGGCGGGCGTGCCGGTGGTGGGTCTGCCGCTTTACGAGATGGCGCATGATTGGGGCCGTCCGGGGCGCGCGGGGATCGAGCGGCTGAGGGCGTCTGGCGGCGCTGCTTTGCTGGCACGGATCGCGGCGGCAGAAGCGGCGGACAATCGGTGGGCTTTTGCGCGTGATGAGGGTAATTTCGCCACGTATCAAGACCGCGCGGCTTTCGCGGCCAAGGTGACAGTCTTGCCGGGCAACACGCCGCTGGATCCGGACGTGCTGCATGGGGTCGAACCCATTACGCTGTCACTGTGGTCGCGTGAATGCGACGGGCCTGAGGGATGCCTGCTGATCGACGGGCCGGTCGCGGCGCAGGGGGAGGACCGGCAAAGCCTGCTCGTGTCAGTCGAGCAAGGCCGCATGGAGACCCTCGTCTGGTCCCAAAGCGGCACCGGCAGCGTTCATGCGCTTGGCAATGACCGCTTACGATGGCTCTCCTCCGAAACCGTCGACGCGCTGCGCCGGGGTGATTATACATTTGGCCCTTCGAAACGCACGGTCCTGCATGTCGACGGGATCGAGATATTTCCTGACAATTGAAATTGTTTGGACAATGTTAAAACCCCGCCGCGCATGGTGGTCGCAGACGCAGGAAAGGGCGGACATGCACGGTTTGATCAACAGGACAATACAATGCTTTGTGCGCGACACCTATGGTCGCGACACGTGGCTTGCGGTCGCGCAACGCGCCGACCTTGGCCACACCGAGTTCGAGGCGATGCTGATCTATCCCGACGAGGTGACGCCGCATCTGCTGGCCAGTGCCGGGCAGCATCTTGGCAAGGATGTCGAAACACTGCTTGAGGATATCGGCACCTATCTGGTGTCCAATCCCAATGTCGAGGCGTTGCGCAGGCTCTTGCGATTTGGCGGGGTGACGTTTGTGGAATTCCTGCATTCGCTCGACGATCTGCCGGATCGGGCGCGGCTGGCGGTCTCGGATCTCGATCTGCCGGTGCTGGAGCTTGACGAACACAGCGCCGGGCATTTCAACCTGCGCTGCCTTTCGCGGCATGCGGGTTTTGGCCATATGCTGATGGGAGTGCTGCGCGCCATGGCGGACGATTACGGCGCGCTGGTCTTTCTGGAACACAAGGGCGGTCGGCCGGGCGAAGAGATCATCGACATCACCCTGGTGGAAACCGCCTATGCCGAAGGCCGCAGCTTTGATCTGGGCGGCAGCGCGGTGGGCGAACGTGCCCCGGCAGGTCACTCCGATGCCAATGCAGCGCAGGGCGCCGCCCCTGGACACCAGAAGGCATCATGACCGAGTTGAGCGCAGTTCTGTCGGTGCTGTCGCCGATGTATGTGCGCATCGACGCATTGGGCCACATCATCGAGGCGGGGCCCACGTTGGCAAAATTGCGCCCTCATGAACCACTCGAGGGCCGCCGCTTTCTCGAAATGTTCGAGATGCTGCGCCCCCGTCATGTGGCCTCGACCGACGATCTGATGCAGGCGGCGCGCACCAAGCTGCACATGCGGTTTCGCGATGCGCCGCGCACATCGCTAAAAGGCGTGCTGGTGCCCATCGGCGGCACGGCTCAGGCAGGCAAGGGCGCGATCATCAACCTGTCCTTCGGGATCTCGATCCTCGATGCGGTGCGCGATTACTCCCTGACCAGTGCCGATTTTGCACCCACCGACCTGACGATGGAAATGCTTTATCTGATCGAGGCGAAATCCGCTGCTATGGAAGCGTCGCGCACCCTCAACCAGCGCCTGCAAGGGGCCAAGATCGCCGCCGAAGAACAGGCGTTCACCGACACGCTGACCGGCCTGAAAAACCGCCGCGCGATGGATCATGTGCTGGACCGGACCATCGCGTCGGGGCAGGATTTCTCGCTGATGCATGTCGATCTGGATTATTTCAAGACGGTCAATGACACGCTGGGCCATGCCGCAGGCGATCAGGTGCTGCAACACGTCGCCCGCATCATGGTCGAGGAAACGCGCAGCGACGACACGGTGGCACGTGTCGGCGGCGACGAATTCGTCATCCTGCTGCACAAGGTCATCGACAAGGGGCGGCTCACGGATATTTCGCAGCGCCTGATCGCGCGGCTCGAAGTGCCGGTCCCCTACGAGGCGCATGAATGCCGCATCTCGTGCAGCATCGGCACCGTGCGGGTCAGCGATTACGCCAACCCGTCGGCGGCGCAGGTGATGGAGGATGCCGACATCGCGCTCTACGCCTCCAAACGTCAGGGCCGCGCCTGCATGCGCTTTTACGACCCGGCAATGCGCGACGCCCCGGTCCAGACGTTGCCCTCGGGCAGTGACGCACAAGGGACGACCTAATCGCCATTATTCACCAGGTTCAGATTTTCACCGTCGGCGGGCTGTTTTCTGGATTGGATGAAGTTCCTGCATTGGCGGATCCGGCGTCCGGATTGTGTGTCCCGGTCGGTTGCTTGTTCCGGCTCATGCGGGTTGGGGTTTCAGGGCTTGCGGGGCGTTTGCGTCAGGCGGGTCCTGGTGGCGCGAGTGCGTCGAAGAGGGAGCGTAATGGTCCTTTCCGGGGACAGGACGCTGGTAGGGTAACGAGGATGCGGGTCTTTTTTTTCTCGATGACAGTAGCGGCCAGTTTGACGAGGTGCAAACGCAGCGTGTCGAACTGGGCGCGGCGCCACGGTGAACGCTTCGGGCAAGCCGCCCGGAGCGTCCAGCAGATCCAGCAGGCGCAGCCGTGAGCCGGGACCGTGGCCCCGGTGGGGCCGGTGGGACCGTGGCCCCGGTGGGGCCGCTTAAGCCCGGCGAACGCGCATCTGATTGGCGTTGGCCTTCGAGCACGAGGTTCGGTCAGAGGCAAGATGCGCCTTCCAGGCCTTGATATGGTTCTCGGCCTGGCCTCGGGCAGAACAGACCTTCTCATAGAGATGCTTGCCGCGGCCCCCCTTGAGATTGGTGACGATGTAGCGCGTGTCCCGTCCCCTGGGGCTGACCTCGACACGCGCTATGACACGGCGGGGTTTTGACCGGGACCGGGCAGCATGGGAAAAGGTTTTGAAGCGGCGCTGCTTCTGACCGGGATGGCGGGCGTAGCGCTCTGCAGTTGACGCGGTGACCATGCACCGCGTCGAATGTGTCATCGATGTCGAGCACGATACGGCCCGGTGCGCGCGGAAAGGCGTGGCAGTAGAACCGGACCATCTCTGCGCTCATCGCGATCAGCGCACGTGTATCGGGCAGATTTTCCATGCGCGAGATCGTGGGCTGAGAACACAGGGCCGCGCCGGTTTCGGGACCACGCTCAAGCGCGATCTTGAAGCCGGGATCGTGCCGCAAGCCGGCAGCGTCATTGCCATCTTCATAGCCCGCGGCAATCATCATGATCGGCAAGCGGATGATGTCGTCCAGGCTGTGCTGAACCTTGGCCGGGTCGCGTGGATCGGCCATGCAGGCCGCTGTGCCAGACCTGCCTTACGCTCGATCTAGAGCAGCAGGGTCAGACCGGCGTCCGAGCTCATGTCGGCGCCATCAATCCAAGCAGGATCGGCTTGCCATTCACGGGTGACAAACAGGGGTGAGAGAGTGTAGATCTGTCCATGGTGAGGGAAGCTCCTCGAAATCCAAGAGATTGGCTTCAACACTCAAAATCTACAAGATTTCAGAACTTTACGCTACCCTCACCACCACTTCGTGAATTTTTCGGGCTAGGTGACGTTCGGGAGAACGACAAATGCTGATCGATCTTCATAGCCAGGCGACGACAACGCGCAAGGTGCGGGCGGAAATGCAAGCGAGTGATGAGCCTGCGTGGGTTCTGGCGGAGCGGTACGGCATAACCGAACAGACAGTCTGGAAATGGCGCAAGCGCGACAGTGTAAACGACCGCAGCCACACAGCGCACCGGCTGCAAACCACGCTCACGCCAGCGCAGGAGGCCGTTGCAGTTGCTCTGCGCAAAACATTGCTTGTGTCGCTGAATGATATGTTATCCTGATCCCAAACCAAACCCCGCACACCGAAACCCGCACACCGAAACCCGCACACCGAAACCCGCAGAAACAAGGCGACACAACATGCAGATCATCTGGCTCGGCCACGGCTCTTTTCGCATCGAGATCGCAGGGCAAGTCCTGCTGATCGACCCCTGGCTGACCGGCAACCCGGTGCTCGAGGCGTCTCAGCACGAGGCGGCTATCGCCGGTGCCACCCATATCCTGCTCACCCATGCGCATTTCGACCATTCCGTGGATATCGTCGATATCGCGACCCGGCTGAACATCCCCGTGATCGGGCAATACGATCTGCTGAACCATTGGGGCGAGACCAAGGGCATCGAGGCCATCGCCATGAACAAGGGCGGCACGGTGCGCGCAGGCGACGTGACCATCAGCATGGTCAACGCGTGTCACTCCTCCACCCTGCCCGGCCCCGACGGGCCTGTGACGGCGGGCAGCGAATGTGGCTACATGATCGGCGGCGAGGGTCACATGATCTACGCTTCGGGCGACACGGATGTCATGGCCGACATGGGCTGGATGGGCGAATATTACGCGCCCGACATCGGGATCCTGTGCGCAGGCGGGCATTACACGATGGATATGAAAGCCGCCGCCTTTGCCGCGCGGAAATTCTTTAATTTCAAAGTGGTGATCCCTGGCCATTACAAGACCATGCCGATCCTTGCGCAGAATGCCGACGCGCTGCGCGACGGCCTTCCGGGCGTCGACGTGCGCACGCCCGAGGTGATGGAGCCTGTGGTTCTGCCGTAGCCTGTGGTTCTGCCGTAGCCTGTGGTTCTGCCGTAGCCTGTGGTTCTGCCGTAGCCTGTGGTTTTGCCGTAGGCTGTAGTCTTGCCGTAAGCTGTGGTATAGTAAAATCCTTTGGTTCTGCCCTGATCGGGGGTCTCGCCTCAGGGGATCAGCACCATCGCCCGTTCAAAAGTGGCGCTGTCGATGCCCAGATCGTCATAAGTGATCTTGACCTGCACGCTGTCGACGCTGCCCGCAGGATGCCCCTGATACGGCAAGCCGTCCTCGGGCAGCAGCGCGTTGGGGGCTGCGGTGTCCGCGTGGCAAGGCGGCAAAGGCCAGTCCTGCAAGTCCCCGCCGTTCAGCCCCACCCGCAGGCCGATCAATCCGCAGCGCCACGCCATCAGATGCGTGACATAGACCAGATCCTGCCCGCCGTATTCGCGCACGGCGACCCAATTGCCGCGGGTGGCGGTCAGGATCGGGCGCACTTCGGTGGCGGTGGTAAAGCGGCCCAACGGGGTTTGTGGTTCTGCGATGCGGGTCATCTGGGCTCGGGCTGTCCCGGTTTGGGCTGTCCCGGTTTGCGCGGTGCCGTCCCGCGCGGCCATGCCTGCGTCGTCGCCCCCGCCGCCCACGCCGCCGCCCACGGCCACCGCGATCCCCAGCAATATCCAATCCAGCATGCAACATCCCCTCTTAAAATCCGCTGTAACGATGACTTTTGGCCCACGTCACTTTACGCTATAAAACCCTCAAGGCAGCAAAAACCGCCACATATTCCAGAGGCCAGCAGCACCATGGCAGACAACAGGCCCCCATCCAAGAGCAACATATCGGGCAGCAATCCGTCGCAACGGGTCAATATCCTGATCGTGGGCCAGTCGGGGCGGTTGCAATACGAGGCGCTGCTCTTCGCCGCCAGCCTGCGCGCCTCGGGCACATCGAGCCGTCAGTTCCGGCTGTTTGTCGCGGAGCCTATGCAAAACGCGCTCTGGCCCACTGACAGCGCCATCAAATCCGAGGAAATCCGCGCTCATCTGCTGGATCAGGGGGCCGAGATCGTGCCGTTTGAGTGCCAGCATTTCGGCCGCGACTACCCCTACGGAAACAAGATTGAGGCGTTGCAGGCCCTGCCCCGCGGTGAGCCGTTTGTGTTCTTCGACACCGACACGCTGATCCTCGACAATCTGGGCCGCGTGCCGTTCGATTTCGACCGTCCCTCTGCGTCGATGCGGCGCGAGGGAACATGGCCCAAGATCGAGCTTTATGGTCCCGGCTACAGCGCCACTTGGAAGTCACTGTATGACCGGTTCGGGCTGGATTTCGAAAGCTCGCTGGATCTGAACTGGCCGGATGAATACTGGCAGCGCTATCTCTATTTCAACGCCGGGTTCTTTTACTTCCGCTGCCCGCATGAATTTGGTCAGCGGTTCACCGAATACGCGCTGAGCATCCGCGACGACCCGCCGCGCGAACTGGTGTGCCAGTCGCTGGACCCTTGGCTCGATCAGGTGGCGCTGCCGCTGGTCATTCATTCCTTTGGCGGCGGGCGCGATGTGCTGCCCTGTGGGCTTCTGGATGGCTCGGTGTCGTGTCACTACCGTTTGCTGCCCATGCTCTATGCGCGCGAGGCGGACAACGTTGTGCGCTATCTCGAGGACATCACCGCGCCCAACCGGATCAAGCGGGTGCTCAAGCAATATGACCCGTTCAAGCGGATGATCTATCAGGAACGCGGGCTGAAAGTGCGCGAGATGTTCGACCAGAACAACCTGCCCGCCCGCGAACAGGCGATCCGCAACCAGATCAAGCGAGAAGGCTTCTGGATGCGGTAACGTCTGTCGACGCGGCCCCCCCCTCGTCAAGCGCCCTCGTCAAGCGCCTCCTCGTCAAGCCCCGTCGGGCTTTCCTCCGGGCGGTTGGGTGGCGGCGGTCGCCTTACGCGGCCTTTTCCAGCAACGTATAAGTCGCGATCATCTCGCCGGTGACCTGCGCGCGGGCGATCTTGCCGGCGTCGTTGCGCTTGGATTTCGCACCAACGGCCTTTTTGATCAACCGGCCCAGCTGCTGGTTCAGCGGTGCGCGGATGCGTTTGGCCTTGTTCGGCTCCATCCCTTCGGGTGCGGCCACGGCTGTCTCGTAAAGCGCGGCAAATTCGGGGTCCGACGAGGCCTCTTGCATGACGTGCAGGATGAAATGCTCGTCAAAGCGGCCTTCGGTGTAGATGTCCTGCGCCAAAGTAACGGCGCGGTCGATCACGGCGCGTTTGGCGCGCAGGCGGATGGCCACGGCATTGTCGGCATCCGCCGTCTCGACGATATGCGTCTCGATGATCTTTTGCAGGTAATGGCCTGTGTCCATGCCGGCGGCCTTGGCCTCGGCGCGAATCAATCCGCGCACCTCGGGCTCCAGGCTGAAGCTGACGGTGCTGGCGGCGGCCAGACGGGCCAGACGCTGTTTGCGTCGGGTGGGTTTTGTTTCAGGCGTCGCACCGGATTCGGCAACGACGCCGGCTTTTGCTGCGGGGCCTGTGCGGAACTTGCGGGGTTTGTGGGTCTCGGCCATCTGGCGCTCCTTTTCTCAACATACTCTCAAAGTATGTGTGCAGCGAAGGCTGTGTCAACATAGTCTTGCTCTGTGTGGTTTCGGATTGGTAAATCCATGGCGCAAAAACCGCACTCGCCGCCCAGGGACCAAATTTCGCAGTCTGCCCCGCATGTGGAACACCCTCCCCACATAGTTGCTCAGAATGGCCCGGACGTCCCATTTGCGCGCTGCTCCATTGTCGCCGCCGCCCGATTGCCTTAGTCCTGCGCGCAATCACAATTCCCAGGGGGAGAGACCAGATGACCGACGGACCCAGCTACGGCTTTGACACGCTGCAAATTCACGCAGGCGCCCGCCCCGACCCCGCCACCGGCGCCCGTCAGGTGCCGATTTACCAGACCACGGCCTATGTGTTCCGCGATGCCGATCACGCAGCGGCGCTCTTCAACCTGCAGGAGGTCGGCTATATCTATTCGCGCCTGACCAATCCGACTGTGGCCGCGTTGCAGGAACGTGTGGCGACATTGGAAGGCGGCGTAGGGGCGGTCTGCTGCTCTTCGGGGCACGCGGCGCAGATCATGGCGCTGTTCCCGCTGATGGGTCCGGGGCTGAATGTGGTTGTGTCCACGCGGCTTTACGGCGGGTCGATCACGCAGTTTTCGCAGACGATCAAGCGCTTTGGCTGGTCGGCGACCTTCGTCGATTTCGACGATATGGACGCGGTTGCAGCGGCCATCGACGACAACACCCGCGCGGTGTTCTGCGAAAGCATCGCCAATCCGGGCGGCTATATCACCGATCTGGATGCGGCGGCCAAAGTAGCCGATGCAGCGGGCATTCCGCTGATCGTCGACAACACATCCGCCACGCCGTATCTGTGCCGCCCGATCGAGCATGGCGCGACATTGGTCGTCCATTCGATGACCAAGTATCTGACCGGCAACGGCACCGTCACCGGCGGCGTCGTGGTCGATTCGGGGAAATTCGACTGGAAGGCGTCGGACAAGTTCCCGTCGCTTTCGGCACCGGAGCCTGCCTATCACGGGCTGGTCTTTGCCGACACGTTCGGTCCTTTGGCGTTCACGTTCCACGGCATCGCCATCGGTCTGCGCGATCTGGGCATGACGCTGAACCCGCAGGCGGCGCATTACACCCTGATGGGGATCGAGACGCTGAGCCTGCGCATGCAGCGCCACGTCGAGAACGCCGAAAAGGTCGCGGGCTGGCTGGAAAAGCACGACCATGTGACGGCCGTGACCTATGCCGGTCTGCCGTCGTCACCCTATCACGACCGGGTGGCGCAGATCTGTCCCAAGGGCGCTGGTGGGTTGTTCACCGTGACACTGAAAGGCGGCTATGAAGCCTGCACCAGGTTCGTCGACGCGCTGGAGATTTTCTCACACGTCGCGAACCTTGGCGATACGCGGTCGCTGGTGATCCACTCGGCCTCGACCACGCACCGGCAGTTGACGCTCGAGCAGCAGGTCGCGGCGGGGGCCGCCCCCGAGGTGGTGCGGATCTCCATCGGGATCGAGGATGCCGACGATCTGATCGCCGATCTGGATCAGGCGCTGATCAAGGCGCATAGCTGATTGGCCAAGGGGCTGTCCGTGTGTGCGGGCGGCCTCAGCTCTGGCCTTGTGCCGACCCGTCAGACCGCGGATGTCCGTCGTGCAAAGCCTTGATTAGCCCGAATTATTCATGAGAGGGTGGTGAGGGTAGCGTAACCTTTTGAAAAGCTGTATTTTTGGGGTGTTGAAACCTAAAACTCAGTTTTCAGGAAGCCCGCCCTCACCATGGATATTTCTACA
>Ga0307981_1000264_pt1 | contig 56159 bp, 51 predicted proteins | sample OrgLakmetagen987_FD_201849 | JGI IMG/M metagenome (GOLD analysis project Ga0307981, IMG submission 201849) | Saline water microbial communities from Organic Lake, Antarctica - #987 | ecosystem: Environmental > Aquatic > Non-marine Saline and Alkaline > Saline | place: Antarctica: Organic Lake... | reverse complement strand
TAAAATATGTTGCGAGATGTCGATGGTCATATACCTGCCCTATGTAAAGTTGTCAGAAACCTAACATATCAACAGGTTACTTGATGGTCGGCAGCTTTTCTTACTCAACAAAGCGGAGAAGAGCCAGGTTCTTTATAAAAAGCGCTGTTATTGCGTCACTGGCGGCATCGCCATTGTTGGCACAAGATACACCACAATTTGGTGGAGACGCGGATACCGAATATGCAACTCAACTTTGGCAGTTGATGGTCGATTTGAAGTTGGCGGGAAAAGACAGCATTGGTGCGTTTCCCTATCCGGGAACTGACCCCCACGGCATGATGTTGGAAACTTTCTATACGCGTGCGGCGGTTGGTGATCACGAAGGAGCGCTGGTCGTAAAACGCAACTATGGCCCCGAAGGCGTGACTGCGGATGAGGTGATCGGTGATCCGTTGGGACATCTGGGTGCCATCACGATCATGTTCCAGCGCGAAGAGGGCTATGACCCAGATACTGGCAACTGGTTTTATGCGAAATACTTGGCAGACGGAACGCTTGATCAAAACCCGCAGGGAATGTCATTGGCCGGTCTGGTGGGCAAGGGGGCTGATGCTGGTTGTATCGCGTGTCACCAAAACGCGGGTGGGGATGACTATCTGTTCACCACTGACGCCAACCTGACTGGCAACTAGGCTTTTGGTAAGATGTCCAATCGTTACGGGCATCTGTGAGTGTCGTGAACTCTGTGTATCTCGGCTGGCCTATGCTGCTTGATCTGTCGGACTGGACAGAAAACCGCATCGACGCGCTGGCCGGGACGCGAGAGGACTGACGCGTGGTCCGACAAAAGGGATCAAGATTGCTTCCGAAGATCCAGCGTTTTCCTGACTGCCTGAAGTTGGTTGTGAACCAGCAACCTCAGGCCCGTTAACGTGAAAACACTGCGGAAACTGTTCCTATTTGGAAACACCAAAGGGAACATTAACCTTTTGTTCCGAGTTTGTCCGTTGCAAAACATAGGAGTTGGTAATGGCCGAGCAAGACAACACGAGTAAGGGCAAAAAATACGGACTGAAGTATGCAATGATCCCTGGAGGGTTTATTCTGCTGGTACTCATCTTAGTGGTATCAGGGTTTTGGGTTCAGGAAGATAACGAAGAACAACCCGCTTCGGGGCAGCAAGAACCTGTGCAGGTAGAATAACCAAACACATTCATAAAACAGGGTCATGAGGACCGGGAACTCTGTGCATGAGAGTTAGTGTATGCAGTTTCGACGGGGCATTTATTGAACCGTGCAGGGGATGGAATAGCGAACTGGTTTCGTGCTGTAACCCATTCACGACCCCACCAAATTCGCCCCGCGTCCGACGGTCTTTGATGCGGAATACGGGCATTTGAGGGCCACCGCGCGTCGGATCACTTGATCACCTAACAGCACCCTCACATGTGGCAGCAGCGAGGCTTCAGCGATACAGAAGGACGGGGATCTTTACCGTCTGGATCATCGCCGTAGTGGTCGATCCGATAATTAGATTCCTGATCCTGCTGTGGCCGTAGGCCCCCATAACCAGCAAATTGAAACCTTCGTTTGCGACAAGACGGTTCAGAACCTCCTCTGGCTCGCCGGTGGCGGTGCGGGGCGTTGCAGTAATGTTTGCGGCTTGAAGCTTCGCGACCGCTTCCTCGACAACGGCTTTGGATTTGGTCTGATCTTGTCCGACGCACAGCACGCAGACTTCGAGATCTTCGAAAACCGGGCTGGTCGACATGCGCTCGATGGCGACTTTGGCACTGGCACTTCCGTCATAGGCGACAAGAACCTTGGAGATCGGACGGAAATCTCGCGAAGCAACAAAAACCGGCACCTTCGAAATGCGCACGATCCGTTCCAGGTTCGAGCCAAGGTGCTCGGATGCAAACTCCGAACCCTCACCTCGTTTGCCGATGGTGATTGCACGTATATCGTTTTCGACCTCGCGCAGAGCCTCCAGAAGGTCGCCCTTGCGCAGCCGCAGATTTACGACCGGAACCCCATCCTGCTCAAGGATGGTCTTGGCATCTTCAAGGATGGCATGGCCTTTCGACTGAGCCAACTTGGCCCGCTGTTCATCAAGTGATGAAAGCTCTTTTAATAGTGCCGACCGGGCACCGAGCCGCAAGGCCCCTGAAAGGTCGTCCGAACCGGCACCTTCGCGACGCCCCAGCACGTGCATCGCCTCGACCCCAGCATTTAATTTCTTCGCAATCCATGCCGTATGATGACAGACGCTTTCGGAATAGGCCGAGCCGTCCAGCAGCGCGAGTATCTTGTCCATGTGGTTTCTCCCTCAGTGGCCGATTAACTTGTCCATCGCACCGGGCTTGTCATGAATCGCAAGGCTGTCGACGATGGTTTCCGACGCCTCGTTCATCCCGATCACCTCGACATCCGCACCTTCGCGGCGCAATTTAAGGATCGCCAAGTCCAAGGCCTGAACGGAGCTGATATCCCAGATATGAGCCCTACTGACATCAATGATGACACGATCAAGAACTTCACGGAAATCAAAAGCGTTAGCGAAATCTTCGGCGGACCCGTAGAACAACTGCCCCTCAAGCACGTACGTCCTCTCGCGACCGTCTTTGGACAGTGTTGACGAGACGCGGAACAGTTGCGCGATCTTTGCGGCAAAGAAGATGCCTGACAGCAGCACACCGACCAGCACGCCGATCGCGAGGTTATGGGTATAAACCACGGTGACCACCGTCGCGATCATCACGATAGAGGAGGACCGAGGATGCACCCTCAGATCCTTGATCGATGACCATGAAAAGGTGCCGACGGACACCATGATCATGATTGCCACCAGTGCGGGCATGGGTATCTGTGCCACCAGATCGCCCAGACCGACGACGAGGATCAGCAACACGACACCCGCCGTAAAGGCCGAAAGACGCCCGCGGCCGCCGGATTTTACGTTGATGATCGACTGACCGATCATGGCGCAACCGGCCATGCCGCCGATGAACCCTGTGGCCGTGTTGGCAATACCCTGGCCGATGCACTCTTGGTTCCGGTCGGATCTGGTGTCGGTCAGATCATCAACGATGTTCTGGGTCATCAGGCTTTCCAACAGGCCGACGATGGCGACTGCGACAGAGTAGGGGAAGATGATCAGCAGCGTTTCAACCGTCAACGGGATCTGTGGAATGAGGAAGACGGGAAGTGTATCGGGCAATGCACCCATGTCACCAACTGTCCGCACGTCCCACCCCATCACCACCACAAGCACTGTCAGCACGACGATCGTGACGAGCGGAGACGGCACAGCCTTTGTGATCCGCGGGAACAGGTAGATGATGGCCAGCCCGGCCGCCGTAAGAGCGTAGGTCAGCCAGCTGACGCCAGGGTTGCCCAGGTTCAACTCTGGCAACTGCGCCATGAAAATAAGGATCGCCAGGGCGTTCACGAAGCCGGTCATCACAGATCTCGAGACATAGCGCATAAACCGCCCGAGCTTTAGGAGCCCTGCGCCGATTTGGAGAAGCCCCGCGAGAACGGTGGCCGCAAGCAGATATTCAAGGCCGTGATCCTTGACGAGTGTGATCATCAAAACGGCTGTGGCGGCTGTTGCGGCTGATATCATGCCCGGCCTGCCGCCTGTAAAGGCGATCAGAACTGCGATTGAGAAAGAGGCATAAAGACCGACCTTCGGGTCGACGCCTGCAATGATGGAAAAGGCAATGGCTTCTGGAATAAGCGCCAAAGCGACAACAAGACCAGCAAGCAGATCGCCGCGAATATTGCCGAACCATTGCTGTCGGTAGTCAGATAAAGAAATCATGAGCAGTCCAATACCATGTGTCGGCATATCTTTTGAAAGACGGTCCGGCGGTGTAGCTTGGTATCATCTTATAGGTTGTCTGGCGGATAAGCGGCCAGAAGAGCCACCCGGCGTTTCACCGGGTCCTAACGCATTATCAGGACCGTAAACTTGATTCCGCCGCGAAGCTCAAGAGGGAAAGACAGATACCGGACGATTGGCCGGGTCGGTCACCGCTTGGACAAGAGCTGATTTTCAACAGCGCCATCGTCAGACATGACATTCTTGAACGGTGCGACATTTGTGGATTTGGGCATATTTTGTCGAAAACCCTTCCTGGATTGCGAGTTGAACTGCTGTTCCAATTCCCGTGATTGAAGTATCTGAGACACCTGTTCGAGACAACTGTCGCCCGCTGTATCAAAGAAGGTCTGGTCAGCGGCCAGTGAATGGGGATTGATGTCAGCCTGATCGCAGCCGTTCCGGACAAGCAGAACCTCAGGCCGAGGGAAGATCGGGACGCAACGCAGACCTATCCGGCTGACGCGCCGCGTGCGCTTGGTAGCAGTCTGACCAATTCTTGGTTCTGTAAGTCGCCGGTCTCCAGCCTCTCATCCCAACAGGTTCAAGGCGACCGTAAGCGGACGTCGCGGCCCGTTGGTCACAGCCATCCGCGATACTTGAAGTAGACGTATGGCAAGATGGCCGCCCCGATCATCAGACCGATGGCAGCGGGGTAGCCAAAGGTCCACGACAGTTCGGGCATGTGAGCAAAGTTCATGCCATAAATTGAAGCGATCAGTGTCGGCGGCAGAAAGATGACGGCCACCACCGAAAAAATCTTGATTGTCGCGTTTTGCTGGATGTTGATCATGCCGAGGCTTGCATCCAGCATGAACGTGATCTTCTGCGACAAGAACCCCGAATGGTCGGTCAGCGACCGTGCGTCGTTCGAAAGTGTTTTCACCCTTTTACGCAGATCGGAGCTGGATTCGCGGTCCATCGTGACAGAGCCAAGGAAGCTGGCCAGTCTTTCGAGCGTGACCAGGCTGTCGCGGATATTCGAGTTCAGGTCGCCTTGGCGGCCGATTTTTTTCAAGACGCCCTGAAAGTCCTTATGTTCACCTTCGCTGCCCCGGAAAATCGTCGCTGATACCGCATCGATGTCGCGGCCTGCGCGTTCCAGAACGTCTGCCAGCCGGTCAATGATCGCTTCGAGTAGTCCGATCAAGATGCTGTCAGCGTCGGGTAGGTGCATCGCTGTGCGTCGGGCCTGTGTGGGAAATGTGGTGAACGCGCGGGGGTCGTGGTAGCGTACCGTAATCAACTGGTTGCCAAACAGAATGAAGGTGACGGGTGCCATCTCAGGTTCGTCGCCGTCACTGTGTGCGGGCAGGATCGCCGTCATGAAAACGGCACTATTTTCACGGTAAAGCCGGGATGAGATCTCGATCTCTTCCATGTCTTCGCGGTCGGGAATATTAATGCCGATATGGTCGCCCAGCGGTCCTACCTCTTGCATGGTAGGATCAAGAAGATCGATCCAGACCGCATCGAGATCAGGGCCTGAGTCCATGTCATCGGGCTTCAGGCGGTTGTGGACAACGTTGTATGTATGGATCAATTCGGCTTCCCCGATGTCATTTGAAAGTTAGCGGCAAACGGCCTTGTTGTACGCAGCATCGATTGGATCGAGTCTGCCCTTAACCAGAGTTTTGGTCAAGCAACCGACCCTTTGGTGCGGTCGAGCCTGATCATTTCGATGAGAATGTTGTCTCAATGTTAGCCCCTCTTTCCCCGGTTGTGTCTGCCCTTACCGGTACCTGTTTGTGAAGCTTGAGAAGTACGTGATGGCGGCGTGGCGCGGGAACGGCAAAACATAATTGCCCGAAAGGCGGTCAAATCGGTAAAGAACTTGCCAGGTTTCCTTGAATCGGAACAAGCAAACTAAGTACCGCTGAGCAAAGACCAAAATGCCTCAATAGCATTGCTTTGATAATCGTCTGCCTGCCGTATTTTTCTAAGCTCTCGACGACTGATCGGGCTTGACGGTACAAAGAATTCAACACCGTCGGGCTGGCTTTTTATCGCTTCAAAGGGAAGGATGCTCGCACCAAAACCACGACGGACAAAGGAAAGAATTGCCGTTGTATTGCGTGCCTCCAGTGTGCTGCTCGCCATCAATGTTTCTATCAAGGGATCGTCCACAAGACGGCATAGCGGGTTGGCAATCAGCGGTTCGTGCGCCAGTAAATTCCAGTTCGAGTGGCCACCAGTGGACAAGTGCGCGGCATGGATCGGTCCGCCTTCCGCGCAAACGATGCCCAGATCGTCACACAATATCAGTTCACCCTCCGATGTTTCGTCTGGACGGGCCGACACGATCCCGATGTCAGCTTCATCGCGCTGCACGCGACGGCGCACGGCTGGGGTATCAACATCACTGATCTCGATGCGAACATCGGGGTGAGCTTTGCGAAAAACCTCGATCACATCCGGAAGCAACGACACTGTTGCCGAAGGCACTACGGCAATGCGCACAATGCCTGCCGTTGAGACTGCATGGCGTCGAATTGCCTGAGCGCTCTTGTCGAAAATATCCGTGGCCCGTCGGCTCTCTTCCAGTACCAGCAGGCCAAGCGGTGTCAGGCGGTTCTTGCGATCCGTCTCGAACAAGGGCGCGCCGATGTCCTCGCTCAGTTGCGCAAGGGTCATGGATATCGCCGAGGGCGTGCGGTTCAGCTCGCGTGCAGCAGCAGCCAGCGTGCCTGTTTCTGCAACCTTTCGGAATACCCGTAGCATCTCCAGTTTAATCGACATTCAGAAAACCTGTAATTTCATTAAGAATTTCCAGAATGACTGAATCGTAAGATTAAGTCTAGATGACGCGAAAATGCAATTAGGAGATGACGATGACCGAGCGCACCCAAATTTACATCAATGGCGACTGGACAGACGGTGCATCACAGATCGAGAACCGCAATCCGTCAGACACGTCTGATCTGATCGGGCATTACGCGCAGGCGGACACATCACATCTGGACACAGCCCTTGCAGCGGCACGTCATGCGCAACCGATTTGGTGGGGTGCCGGTATTCAAAAACGCCATGATGTGCTGATGGCGATCGGCACCGAACTGATGGCCCGCGCCGAGGAAATCGGACGACTGTTGTCACGCGAAGAGGGCAAGCCGTTGGCCGAAGGCAAGGGCGAAGTCTATCGCGCTGGTCAATTCTTTACTTATTTCGCCGCCGAAGTTCTGCGCCAGCATGGCGATCTGGCTGAAAGCGTGCGGCCCGGCATTGAAATCGACGTGCGCCGCGAGCCCGTTGGCGTTGTCGCCATCATCAGCCCGTGGAACTTTCCCGTCGCGACACCTGCGTGGAAGATTGCGCCCGCGCTGGCCTTTGGCAACGCGGTCATTTGGAAGCCTGCGAATGTGACGCCAGCAAGCGCGGTCGCGCTGACCGAGATCATCGCACGGCAAGACATCCCCAAGGGTCTGTTCAACCTCGTGTCCGGTCCGGGCCGCGACGTGGGGCAACGTCTTGTGGAGAGCAAGCAAGTTGATGCGATCAGCTTCACAGGGTCTGTAACTGTCGGGCGCGGCATCGCCGCGGCTGCAATTGCGAACATGACCAAAGTGCAGATGGAAATGGGGTCGAAGAACCCGCTTATCGTGATGGACGATGCCGATCTTGACCTAGCTGTTGTTCATGCGGCTGGTTCGGCGTTTGGCGGAACGGGCCAGAAATGCACAGCCGCCAGTCGCCTTATCGTGCACGCCTCGGTCCATGATGCGTTTGTGGAAAAGTTGGTTGCGGCGGCAAAAGCACTGAAGGTTGGACACGCGCTTGAAAACGGGACCCAGATTGGTCCAGTTGTCAGCGAAGGACAGCTTTCCCAGAACCTCGCTTACATCGGGACAGGCAAATCCGAGGGCGCTGAACTGCTCTGCGGCGGGGAACGCCTGGAGCGGGCGACCGAGGGTTACTACATGGCCCCGGCCATTTTTGCGAACACCCGCAACGACATGCAGATCAACCTTGAAGAGATGTTCGCCCCTATTACGTGCGTTCAAAAAGCAGACAGCTATTCCGAGGCGCTGGCAATTGCCAACGATACGCACTTCGGTCTGACGGCAGGCATCATGACGCGCTCTTTGTCGCGGGCTAGCCACTTTCGTGCGAACATGCGTGCAGGTTGCGTCATGGTGAACCTGCCGACAGCGGGCACGGATTACCATGTGCCCTTCGGTGGCCGCGGTGCCTCCAGCTATGGCCCCCGCGAACAGGGATCTTATGCTGCCGAATTCTACACATCGGTCAAAACCGCCTATGTCTTCGCAGGAGAGCCTGAATGAGCTTTCTAATTGACGGGCTGCAATATGCCAATTGGTCGGAAAAGATCTTTCGCCAGATGCGCGAGGGCGGCGTGGATGCGGTTCACGTCACAATCACCTACCACGAGACGTTTCGCGAAACAGTTCTGATCATCGAGAAATGGAACCGCTGGTTTGAAAAGCATCCCGATCTGATCTTTCAGGGCCGCACTGCCGCTGATGTTCAACGGGCCCGCGATACTGGACGCACGGCAATCTTTTTCGGCTCGCAGAACCCTTCATGCATCGAGGATGACATCGGCTTGATCGAGGTCATGCACACACTGGGTCTGCGGTTCATGCAGCTGACCTACAACAACCAGTCACTGCTCGCCTCGGGGTGTTATGAAGACGAGGATGCCGGCCTGACACGTATGGGCCGCGCTGCGGTCGCAGAAATGAACCGTGTCGGCTTGGTGGTCGACATGAGCCATTCCGGAGAACGCTCCACCTTGGAAGCTATTGAGCACTCGACACGTCCCATCGCGATCACCCATGCCAATCCATCATCCTGGCATGCAGCCTTGCGCAACAAACCCGATGATCTGCTGCGTACCTTGGGGAAAAGTGGCGGATTTCTGGGGCTATCAGCCTATCCGCATCATCTCAAAGGGGGCAGCGCTTGCACGCTGCAATCATGGTGCGACATGGCCGCTCTCGCGGTTGATCTGGTCGGTCCGACAGGTGTCGGGATCGGCACGGATCTGTGTCAGGATCAGCCAGATACCATCGTGGAATGGATGCGTGTCGGGCGCTGGACCAAGACGATCGATTACGGCGAGGGCAGTGCGGCTAACGCGGGCTTTCCGGCGATGCCCGAATGGTTCCACGACAACCGTGATCTGGCAGGGCTCCGCGCAGGTTTGCGCGCCGCCGGTCTGGACGAGACCACAACAGACGGTGTGATGGGCAACAACTGGCACGCCTTTTTCGAAAATAGCTTTGGGGCGCAAACCGCGATCCCCGTCAAATTAGACCGCGTCGCCGACTAAGGCGCGGGGCACAGAAGTTCAGGGAGGAACGCAAGTGACCACATCGACCACAAAAACCAAGCCGCCATCTGGTATGATAGACAAAGCGCTTTTTGCAATTACGGGAGGATTTATTGCCCTATTCTGCGTCTATGCGCTGTTCGATATTGAGGGGCTGTCCGCGCTTGTTGATGCCAGCTTTGGTTTTTCAGCGCGCTATTTTGGACTGTATTGGCAGGTTCTTCTGCTTGCGACATTCCTGATCGGTCTGCTTCTTTGCGTCCTGCCTGGAGGCAAGACCGTCATGGGCGGACTGGCGATGCCGGAATTCAAAATGTTCAGCTGGGGTTCCATGATCATGTGTACCCTGCTTGCGGGGGGTGGCGTGTTCTGGGCAGCAGGCGAGCCGATTGCGCACTTCTTGTCCACCCCGCCAACGTTTGGCGATCTGTCTCAGGATACGGCAGCGCGCGCAAATGCGGCGCTTGCACAGAGTTTCCTGCACTGGGGTTTTCTGGCCTGGGCCATCCTTGGTTCTTTGACGACGGTTATGCTGATGCACTACCATTACGACAAGGGACTGCCTTTGGCACCGCGCACCTTGCTCTATCCATTGTTCGGAGACCGTGCGCTTCATGGGCCGATTGGTCTGATTGCAGATGCGTCTTGCGTGATCGCAGTCGTTGCTGGCACCGTAGGCCCGATCGGTTTTCTGGGATTGCAGATGTCCTATGGGTTGAATGCACTGACAGGTATTCCGGATAATTTCGCAACTCAGGCTGTCGCCATCATGGCGCTTGTCGGGGTCTATACAATTTCGGCAATCACAGGCTTGGCCAAGGGCATTCAGCTTTTGTCTCGGATCAACGTGATCCTTGCGATCGCCCTGCTGTTGTTCATGCTTGTTGCAGGGCCCACCACCGATATTTTCTCGGGTTTCTTTGGCGGTATGCAAATATATCTGACGCACTTCTTTGACATGGCGCTTTACCGTGGAGATTCAGGTGTGTTCGGCGATCCCGGTTGGTTGGGCTGGTGGACCGTGTTCTTCTGGGGCTGGTTTATGGGATACGGGCCGCTCATGGCGATCTTTATTGCACGCATCAGCCGTGGACGCTCGATCCGCCAGATCATTATCATGCTGTCCATCGCTGCACCGATCATCACCAACTTCTGGTTCACGATCATCGGCGGCTCCGGTATTTTCTTGGAGATTGCTCAGCCCGGTATAATCTCTGGTCCGTTCGAGGGGTTCAACCTGCCTGCTGGCCTGCTGGCGATTACGCAGGCAATGCCGATGGGGCTGATCCTGTCGATCCTGTTTCTGGCACTCACGATGTGTTTCGTTGCCACGACCAGCGACTCGATGAGCTACGTCATCGCTTCGACAATGACTGAAGGTGAGCCATCGGCAAGCCTGCGCGCTTTCTGGGGAATAGCGATGGGTGTTATGGCGCTGATCCTGATCTCGACAGGGGCGGGCGGTATCGGCAAACTGCAAAGCTTTATCGTGGTTACAGCAGTGCCTGTGTCGCTCATCTTGCTGCCCTCGCTTTGGGATGCGCTGCGGATCACTCTGATGCTGGGACGCGAGGCAAAGACCGTTCAAGCCTGACGAGATGGCGTGGCGGGTTATGTGCCTGCCACGCCCATGCAACTTTGACCGACTGGAGTACCTGCGATGTCCCAATCTGCTCATGATGCGACCTCACAAACAGCACCGTTCCGCCGCCCTGCTTCCGAGGTCATGCACCTTGACCGGATTGGATGCAGCCACCCGACCCGCCTGTCTTTCTTGCGTTCTATGTTGCGCCGGTTGCACCGGGAAAACTGGAAAGTGGACCGCCCCGTTTGGGAGGTCGATGCTACGGGCAGCGGCCATGCCGTTTACCGCACCCGCTGCGGCGACCGCACTTATAGCCTGGTGGCTTTTGCGCACGACCTCCCCGAGGACATGCGCTCGGATCGGGTGATTGCCACCGCCTGGGATGCAACCTTTACCCTGTTTGATGGTGAGCCGACACAGGCTGATATCGTCCGCTTGCGTGACAATGTACCACTTCAGGAGGCTGGCCGGATCACCACGCGTGAGCTGACGCTCGCACGCGCCAACCGTTCCGTTCGCCTTTTTCACCATGTGGTTGGTGCCTTGTCGCAAGGCCTTCAGCCTGACCCCGCCGAGATCGCGGACATCGGATATCTGATGCGCACGACAGCAGTGTACGGCTCCGGGAAATTTGGAGCTGCCGACCGATCTGAAATCGCTGACCGTCCTGAATTGGCCGCTCCTTTTCAGGTCGAAATGCTGACTGTCTGGCTGATACGCGCCTTTACCGTGGATATCGTGGAACACATGGCCGTGGTCAAAGGAGGGGATCGCGCGGTCCGTCTTGATCGCGACCTGCGCCGTACCCTTGGTGTTGGCAATTCAACGGGTCTGGGAATGGCACCTTTTATTGTGCGCCATCCCGTTTTGCTGAACAACTGGATGATCGCTAGGGAGGAAGCATTGGCACGCGTGCGTGCACAGTCAGGGGCAACACAACCGGCTGTCGCTGGATTGCGTGTGGCTCTTGATGCTGCCATCGAGAACGCACGGGTCTGGACCTCGCAGCATCCTTTGCAAGTGCCCAAACTGGCTGCGTTGCGCGATGATTTGCGGATGTTGTCGGATACGGTAGACACTTGGGATTTTGGTCAACCACTGCCTTGGGATGCCCTTTGGCGCTGGAGTGTCGATGTCTTGTCTCTTGAGGGGCAAGAAGCGTTATTGTCGATCATGCTGGAACCTCACGGTGATCTCGTCGATGACCTTGCTGATTGCATGTCCGCCGATGAGGCACCGTCTTTCCGTATTGATGGCGCGATGTGTGTCCGTGATTTGCGCACTATCTTGAAGCAAAATTACAGCTGGGCGCTTTCGATTGACTTTACCACCCCTGAAAATATCGCGCGCTTTTGGTATGTATCGGAAGAAAAGCTTGAACCACGATTGGGTGAACGCGCGACCGAAGAAGGCGCGACGCTGGAACAGCCTTTGTGCATTGCCCGCCTGGTCGCCGAATTGGACGAGACCTTGCAGGAACGGGACGAAGATGAACCTGTTGCGGCTGTCCTGCTGGCTCACCCAGAGCATCGCTATGTGATGCGCCGTGTTCAAATCGCCCAGAACCATCCCTTTGCAGAAGTCCAAGACAATCTGATTTCTGCGGATATGCTGCCCATCGACCTGCTGCGCTGCAAATTGTCATTCTTTGGTGCGACGCGGTTTGATCCAAGATCAGACCGCTGGGTCCGCATCAACCTGTTTCAGGGAGCCCCGTTTCCCGATGAAATCGAACAGGGATATCTGCCATGACGATTGCACCACATGATCAGACGCGCGGAGATTCCACGCCTTACATCGAAGACGGACTTTCGGCGTCTCTTTCGCGCAACGAAGTCGCATCCCTTTGCATGAAAGCTGCACGCGGTGCCGGAATGAGCTGGGGCCTTGCCGAAGAGGCAGGGTTTGCTGCGGCCTGGCTGGTTCAGCATGGCATCAACGGGCCAAGCCATCTTTATGCCCATCTTGATCAGGCGCAGGGCCGACCATGGGGCGATTTGTGCCCGACAGTGTCACCTGGTGCTTGGGAGGCCCCGGCAGGTCGCGCGCTTTGTCCAATCGCTTTGGGGGCCACGCTTTGCGATTATGCAGAGCTTCCCGAAGGCATCAAAGCGGGGTCCTCACTTGAAATCGGTAAGGTCGATCATCCTGTTCTTTTGATCCCTTTCCTCGCGGTGATCGCCGCATCAAATGACCTCCTGATTGACATCGTCTGGACGGGCGGAATGGTAAGTCTTGGTGGCCGATCTGATACGCTGATGCACGCCGCACACGCACTTGCCGGGCAACAGGTGCCGATTACGCTGACCGCACGGTCGGGCAAGCCACAGGTTGCGACACCAGGCAAGGTTCCCAAGATCTCGGCAGAGATTATCGCGGCGCTGAATACGCTAGCGATGCGTACAACAGTTCCATCGTCCGAAAGTTCCCGCGCAGGCGCTGGATCAACCACAACCGACAATGATTGAGAAAGAGACAACTATGACCCTGAAACGAATGAACCCCGGCCCCCGTATGAGCCAAGCTGTCTGCATTGGTGACATCGCATTTCTTGCTGGACAAGTTCCCGATGATCTTGGTGCCGACATCACCGAACAGACCAAACAGGTTTTGACAAAAATGGACGCTGTCATCAAGGATCTTGGTGCCGATAAAGCCGACATCGCGTCTGTGCAGGTTTGGCTTGCAGACATGGCAGATTTCCAAGGCATGAATGCGGTCTGGGACGAGTGGGTGGACCGCGATGCCCCACCAGCACGCGCGACCGGCGGCGTCGCCCTGGCTCGCGCGGGAATGCGGGTGGAAATGATTGCGGTCGTCGCAATGCCAAAATCGGTCTAACTTCTTAAAGCGGAGTGACAACTTCAAGTTACTCCGCGTCCCTTCTCCCTGTCACAGCAACAAGCGCGAGATGTGCTGCTGCATGCGTGCGGATCAAGCTCGCACTTTGACTATTCACAACATTGACGAACAGTGAGCGCAGGCAACACAGCCAAGCACTGCGCCCAACATCAGGTTGTAAGAGCAGCAAAATTGAAACCTCCTGCGCCTCGAAGGCGTTCATCCGTGAAAGCAGCGGCTGGAAGGGCTCGCGACGCAGGGGGCATCCGGCCGTTTTCGTTGCAGTTCACTACTGCAAGGAGCGGTGCATGTGGCAAGATTTTTCGACCTTAACCCTGGCCGGGTCTTTTCTCGTGGCCAGCGTCGTCATTTTGCTATCCGGCCTGCGAATGACGGGACTGGCGGATCGGATTGCGGACCGCACGGGATTGGGAGAGGCGATCATCGGTGGCATCCTGCTTGGGGCCGCGACATCTCTCAGCGGGATCATCGTGTCGGTCACCTCTGCACTCGACGGGCATGCGTCGCTTGCGTTTTCTAATAGCGTCGGGGGGATCGCGGCCCAGACCTTGTTTCTGGCTGTGGCCGACATGTTCTACCGAAAGATCAACCTCGAACACGCGGCCGCCGATCTTGGCAACGTCTTCCAAGGCATTGTCCTGATGGTGCTTCTGACGTTGCCTTTTCTCGCGCTATCCTCGCCCGAGTTCACCATCTGGGCGGTACATCCGGTTTCGTTCGTGATCCCGCTTGTCTATGCTGGCGGGCTGGTCGCGGCGCGCTCTGTGCATGCTGAACCGATGTGGGAGCCCGTCGATACCAGAGACACCAAGACGGACGAGCCTGAAGAGGAGGACGCCGAGAGCCGCGCCCAAAGCACGCAGCGCTTGTTTGTGATGTTCGGTTCGCTGATGCTGCTGATGGGCAGTGCCGGCTACGTGATTGCCAAGACGGCTTCTGAGCTTGCCGACAGGATGGACATATCCGGTTCGATCATGGGGGCGCTCGTCACTGCGGTCGTGACGTCGTTGCCTGAACTGGTCACCACCATCGTCGCCGTCCGTCGCGGGGCGTTGCAACTTGCTGTGGGCGGGATCATTGGCGGCAATACCTTTGACACGCTCTTTCTTATGGCATCGGACATTTCCTATCGCGACGGCTCGATTTATCATGCCGTTGGAGAGGCGGATTACTACTGGATCGCCACGGCACTTCTGATGACCGGCATACTGATAGGTGGCCTGATCCTGAGGCAGAGGCAAGGACCAGCCAAGATCGGTGCCGAGAGTATTCTTTTGCTGGTGATTTATGCAGGAGCGGTCGCGGTGCAATTCTTTGGCTCAGGGTAGTTCTGCCCCCAGCCATGCCCGTCGCCCTGCGACCAGTCGGCGAGGATGTGATGCAGTTGCCTTGCCCTTGCCGCTTTGGCTGCCTCTCAGATTTCAGCCTGCCTAAAGACAGCCAGCACGTTTGTCCGGTCCATAATCCTCGTGGGACGGCTCCGGCAGGTGGAAGCCCGCGCTTGGCTTACCCCCCGAACAGTCGTGAGAACAAGCCGGTTTTCTTGTCGGGTATTTCTGGATCAGGCAGTTCGTTTTGGCTCTCTTGCATAAAGCTCCAAACTTTCTGAGTAACGTCATCAAAATCATCATCCAGCGCCTTGGCATGCTTGGCAATTTCAGGATTGGTATCAACCCAATCGATCAAGCCATGCCGGATCTGCTCATCCTCAAGAGGGATATTAGCGCGCAGATCCCGAACGGCTTGCGCTGCATCTGTTGCGCCGATGCTGTCGAGGTGTTCTGGCAAAACATCCAGTCGCGCCGCGCAATCCTGATTGAGAACCGCCCCCAGGACACCGTTTGGGCCCGAAGTGCAGCGTCGCCAGATCAGAGCGCTTACGACAGTCTCAACTGTCTCATTCTCGACTTCGCCAGAGTGAAGCGCTTTCTCGATACGCCTGAGAGCAACAGGTTCATCGCCCTCCAGTAGTTCATGAAGATTATCTGTCATCACTCTAGAAAGACATACTTGACCCAGATTGTCTAATTTGGCGCTATATCTTCATATTTTGAATAGTCTCGTCCCGCTTGCCACCTAAAGCCAAGTGCCGCCGATTTCGGTTTCGGGATTAAAACAAAAGGGTCCGGCGGGCTGCCAGTCGCGGGTTTTTCAAAAATATCCGGACAAAGCGTGAGGTCACTGCACCTGCACGAAAGTGGGCTCAGTCTCTGAGAAACCTAAGCCCTGAAAACGCCTTCGTTGCAAAAAAATCACTTAAGCCTTATGCTGATTGCGGCACTAAAGAAGGAGATCCCCATGAAACCGAACGAACTTGAAAAAAAAGCTCATGAGCTGGAAGAAACTCTGAACGAACGGATGGGCGAAGTCGCACGAACCAAGACCACGGAAGATGAAAACCAGAAACTGTCGGTCATCCAGAAAAAGATCAAAGCCCTTCTTGAAGACGTCGACAAACTGAATGGTGAAGACGAGAAGAACGAATTTGTCCGGCAAGCCAATGAATTGCTTCTTGAATTACGTCAGTCCCAAATATGACAGCGGAACTGAACCATTCTTGATTTTTCCGAAAGCGTCCTAAAACTCTCCGTTCCAGACTGCGCAATTCGGGAACATCCGTTCAAAGCTGAGTGGCCCGTGTGGAACAATCGGTCTTCAAGTGGGTTAACTTTTCAGACTGTTGCAAGGTTTTAAAGGAGTTATCAGATGTCAGACAGAGACGCATATATTGAGAAAACCAAGGCGAAGCTGGACCAGTGGAACGCCGAGATCGAAAAGATGGAGGCCAAGCGCAAGGAGGCCGAGGCAGATGCCAAGATCGAGCGCGAAAAGCAGCTTGAGGATATGCGTGAACAGCGCGACCAAGCCGAGCAGCAGTTGAAGGAACTCAAAGACGCGAGCGAAGACGCTTGGACCGAAATTAGGCTCGGATTTGACCGCGCATGGGACAATCTTTCAGGGGCCTTCGAAAACGCAAGGTCACGGTTCAAATAAGATCCCGCAGTGCCGAGTGCTACAAAGTGGCTTCACCAGAGTGGTCGATCGGTCTGCCGTCCACGATATTTCGCTTCGAAACTAGAACCCGGCTTGTGATTTGGATTGGACGTTTGTCCAAAGGAACGGGCTGGGCCGTTTGTTTCCTTACCAGTCCTCTTGGCTTAGGCCCAGCTTGTTAAGCCGGGAGTAAAGCGTCGTTGGCCTGATGCCCAACAAGGCTGCTGCACCATCTGGACCGGACACCTTCCCGCCGGCCTTCTTAAGGCAAGCGATGGTATTTGCGATGCGGATCTGTTCGACATCCGCTTCGGTCATCAATGTCGATGTGCCGCGCACTGCCGACACGGTATCATTCTGGATTTCCACCAGCAATTTGTCTGATCGCGAAACAATTGCCCCCCGTTCAACGACATTCGCAAGCTCGCGCACATTGCCCGGCCATTGGTAGTCGTGCAATTTGCGCATTGCACCTTCGGTCACAACAGGAACCGCGCGGCCCAGTCTTTTACACGCCATGCGCAGCAGATGGGCTGTCAGGATAGGGATGTCTTCGGGTCGTTCACGCAGCGGCGGGCAATAGATTGGAAAAACATCCAGATGCAGGACAAGATCCTGTCGCAACCGACCCGCCCGCACTTCACGGTCAACGTCCCGACCAGTCGAGGCAATCACGCGCAAGTCAAGGTTGCGGATGCGGTCATCGCCCAGACGGACCACGCGCAGGCTTTGCAGCGCATCCAATAAATTCCCTTGCAGTTCGATGGGGATATCCCCGATTTCATCAATGAACAGGGTGCCGCCATGGGCCAGTTCCAACTTTCCGGGACGGTCTTTAAGCGCGCCTGCAAAGGCACCGCGCACTTGGCCGAACAATTCGCTTTCGATCTTTTCGGGGCTGATAGCGCCGGGCTTGAAGTGAATCATCGGGCGGCGTTTGCGAGTGCTGTCTTTATGGATGGCAGAGGCAAGAAGCGATTTTCCGACGCCACTTTCCCCCCGGATCAGCACATTTGTGTCTGTTGGCCCTACCAGTTCGATCTGGTTGATGATCTGGCGAATGGCATCCGAGCGCCCGATAATGTCATGATGTGCGCGCTCGATGCTGATGGCTTCCTGAAGATAGGCGTTCTCTTCCTCAAGCTGGTCGCGCAGGGCTGCGACCTCGTCCATGGCGTCGCGCAGCTTGCGCTCGTTCTCCCACCGCTCAGTGATGTCGCGAAAGATCACCACGGCCCCCACCAGCTGCGGACCATCGTAAATCGGGGTCGAGACATATTCCACGCGGATCGGCTTGCCATCTTTACGCCAGAACACCTCGTTTTCGATGCGGTTGACCTGCTCAAAACGGAAGGACTGATAGATCGGGCATTCATGGGACGGGTAGCGGTCGCCGTTCAAGTGGTGGTGGTGGATCATGGTGTGGATGTCGCGCCCCAGCAGATCCTCCGAGGTCCAGCCCAGCATTTCCTGCGCTGCGCGGTTCACGAATGTCGTTTTACCGTCAGCATTGACGCCGTAGATGCCTTCGCCCGCAGCATTTAGGATCAGCTGGTTTTCACGCTCCAGATCGGTAAAGAAATTCTGTGCCCGCTGCCATTCGATGATGCCGCTGTTGTAATAGTGTGTTGCCTCGGCATCTGCCGTCCGTCTTTCCATCCGGGCCAGATCCAGCAGGTTGAGCAACAAAAAGTCGCGCTCATCGCGATGCAGGGCGCGGGCAGAGACCTCGCAATGCAGCGCCTCGCCCGATGTGGTTTGAAGGATCACCTGCCGCGTCCGAGCGCCGCCACGGTGCTGCACCTCAGAGATGAAGACCACGAAATCCGCCATGCCATTGGCAACAAGCCGCGCGAAATGGGAGCCAACCAGCTTGGGATCGGCAAACAGGGTCAGTGCGTCATCGGTTGCTGCCACAATGCGGTCCGCAGCAAGGTCAATCAGAATGGTCGGGCTAAAGGCCCCGGCCAATTCGGAATCATACTCTGGAGCAATTGAGGTCATGCGCATATCCGGCGTGATTTTGGGAAGAACCGCAATACGAAAATTCGTAAATTACGATAAATCGTAAATAACTTCCTGCAAAATCTGCATCAGTGCACTGATTTTAAATATATTTTTCAAAAGTTAATTTTTTGGGAAGCTCATTCAATAAAGCCCATTCACCAGCCAATCTTAACCCACCAAACAATGGAGCACAGCATGTCACCCAAATCACTCGGTAATCCTTTCTCATCTAAAACTGATCTTCGCCACGGTGTAGACTGCGGCTGCCACAGCTGCAAATCGCCATCCCGCGAAGCGCATGACGCAATTGATCTGTCGACCTCGGAAGGCATGTTAGAACGTGCCGTCGAAAGTGCGATTGTACGGTCTGTCTTCGGCCAAAGCGACATTGGACGGCGGTCGTTCATGGGCATGATGGGCGGCTCGACGGTCGCTGCGGCACTGGCGTCGGTCTTTCCGCTCAACGAAGCCAAGGCTGCCATTCTGGACAACCTTGGACCCCCGGAAAAGACAGACCTGAACATTGGCTTCGTGCCGATCACCTGTGCCACGCCGATCATCATGGCGCAGCCTTTGGGCTTTTATGAACGCTACGGGTTGAACGCGCAGGTTATCAAGACCGCTGGTTGGGCCGTCGCCCGCGACAAGTCGCTGAACGGCGAATATGACGCCAGCCACATGCTGACACCAATGCCGCTGGCAATGACGCTAGGCGCAGGGTCTGTGGCCGAACCTTACATTATGCCCGCCGTTGAAAACATCAACGGTCAGGCGATCGTTCTGGGCAATCAGCACAAGGACAAACGTGATCCCAAGCAGTGGAAGGGTTTCACCTTCGGCGTGCCGTTCGAATATTCGATGCACAACTTCCTGCTGCGCTACTACGTGGCTGAATTCGGTCTCGACCCCGATGTCGACATCCAGATCCGTGTCGTGCCGCCGCCAGAGATGGTCGCGAACTTGCGCGCCGGAAACCTTGACGGCTATCTGTCGCCCGATCCCTTCAACCAGCGCGCCGTTTACGAAGGCATCGGATTTATCCACCTGCTGACCAAGGAAATCTGGGAAGGCCACCCTTGCTGCGCCTTCGCGGCCCCGCTGTCCTTTGCGACTGAACTGCCAAACACCTACGGTGCCCTGCTGAAGTCGATCATCGACGCCACGCAATACGCGCAGAAGGCTGAAAACCGAAAAGAAATTTCTGAAGCCATCGCACCGACAAACTATCTGAACCAACCCGTGACAGTGATCGAACAAGTGCTGACAGGCACCTATGCTGACGGTCTGGGCGAGGTAAAGCAGGTGCCTGACCGCATCGACTTCGACCCATTCCCGTGGCACTCGATGGGTGTCTGGATCCTCACGCAGATGAAACGTTGGGGCTATATCGAGGGCGATGTAGACTACAGAGGCGTGGCAGAGCGGGTCTATCTGGCCGCTGACTGCAAAAAGGTCATGGAAGACCTTGGCTATACAGCGCCCGACGTGACCTACAAATCGCACATGATCATGGGCAAGACATTCGATCCGGCAGAGCCTGCCGCTTATGTCGACAGCTTTGCGATCAAGAAGGGATAAGCCATGTACGGCCTATCTTTGAATGTTCGGGCGGCGATCTTGTCCTGCCTGATCCTGATTGTCGGCCTCCTTGTCTGGGAGGCCGCGATCCCGGCGCAAAAAGCCGTAGGCGAGTTGACAGAATACGAACGTCTGACGGGAGGAGGCCAGCCAAAGGCAGGCGTGCCGCCCCCCAGTCAGGTGATCGTGAAAGCGTGGGAGCAGTTGAGCGATCCCTTCTATGACGCGGGGCCAAATGACAAGGGTATCGGCATCCAGATCGGCTACTCGATCTATCGGGTTTTGACCGGCTATTTTCTGGCCGCCGCCGTGGCGATCCCGCTTGGGTTCCTGATTGGCATGTCGCCCATTGCTTACAAGGCGCTCAATCCGTTCATTCAGGTGCTCCGCCCGATTTCGCCACTGGCGTGGATGCCGCTGGCGCTGTTCATCATCGGCGATAGCGAAGCCTCGGCCATCTTTGTGATTTTCATCTGCTCGATCTGGCCGATGCTGATCAACACCGCTTTCGGCGTTGCAGGCGTCAGAGAAGACTGGGTCAATGTCGCACGCACCCACGAACTGGGCGCTTTGAAAACGGCCTTCATGGTGATCCTTCCCGCCGCCGCCCCTACAATTGTGACCGGCATGCGGATTTCCATCGGGATTGCGTGGCTGGTAATCGTCGCGGCAGAGATGCTCGTGGGCGGAACCGGGATTGGCTATTACGTCTGGAACGAGTGGAACAACCTTGATCTGACCTCTGTGGTTTTCTCAATCCTCATGATCGGAGTCGTCGGCATGTTCTTGGACTCCATGTTCGCCTATCTGCAGCGCCGCGTCACCTACGTCGAATAAAGGAGTTACCATGAAACCCTATCTGAGCATCGAAAACCTTACCCAAACCTTTCCCGATGGCGCAGGCGGCGACCTTACAGTCTTTGAAAACTCCAGCTTTGGGGTCGAAAAGGGAGAGTTCGTGGTGATCCTTGGACACTCTGGCTGTGGTAAATCGACGATCATGAACATCCTCGCCGGCTTGGCCGAGCCTACCAGCGGGGTGGTGGTCATGGACGGCCAGGAGGTTAAAGGCCCAAGCCTTGACCGAGGCGTGGTGTTTCAAAACTACTCTTTGCTGCCATGGCTTTCGACCCTCAACAACGTCAGCTTTGGAGTGGCCGCGCGCCATCCCGAATGGACCAAGGCACAAGTGGCAGAACATTCGACCAAGTTCCTTGCCATGGTGGGGCTTGAGGGTGACGTGATCCGCCGCAAGCCAAGCCAGCTGTCGGGGGGCATGCGTCAGCGCGTGTCCATCGCCCGCGCCTTTGCCAATCACCCCAAACTGTTGCTGCTTGATGAGCCCTTTGGTGCTTTGGACGCGCTGACACGCGGCACCATTCAGGACGAGCTGCTCAAAATATGGGGCCAGATGGAGCAGACGGTCTTTATGATCACCCACGACATTGACGAGGCGATCTTGCTGGCCGACCGCATCTTGCTGATGACAAACGGTCCCAAAGCCCGCGTTGCCGAAAGCGTCGAAATCACGATTCCGCGCCCGCGTTACCGGACCGAGATCGTGGAACACCCCAACTACTACGCAATCCGCAACCACTTGGTGCAGTTCTTGGGCAAACGCTCGAAAGAGATGGCAGGTCAGCAGACCGAACCGGGCCAAAGTAACAAGCCAACCACCGTGCGGATCGACAAAACCGACCCCCAAGACGACCCCGAAGACAAACGACCCGCCCTGCGCGCCGTTAACAGCTAAGACCGGAGGAGACCAACATGAAAGACCTGACTATGACAGAGATGATGACCAAAGAAGACGTAACCGCCATGATCCTTTCGGCCAAAAAACAGGCTGGCATGACATGGGAAGGCATTGCCGAAAAGATCGACATGTCCCCGGTCTGGACCCACTCTGCCGCGATGGGCATGAACGCCTTTCCGGCCGAAAAAGCCAAGCTGATGGTCAGCGTGATGGGCCTGCCTCAGGAAGCCGAAAGCGTGTTGAGCGAAAGCCCCACCAAGATTTGGGAACAGGCTGTGCCGACCGATCCTTGCATCTACCGTTTCTACGAGATCGTGGGCGTCTACGGCCCGACGCTCAAGGCGCTGATCCAGGAAAAATTCGGTGACGGCATCATGTCTGCCATCGACTTTGAAATGTCCGTGACCCGGATCGAAAACCCCAAAGGTGATCGGGTAAAGGTCGAGATGTCGGGCAAATACCTTGGCTACAACAGCTGGTAACACCATGACCAGACAGCCAGTGCCGCCCTTTAGCCATGATGACGCGGTCCAAAAGGTCCGCATGGCAGAGGATGCGTGGAACACACGCGATCCCGAAAAGGTGGCACTGGCTTACACGCCCGACACCAAATGGCGCAACCGCTCAGAGTTCCTGAGCGGTCGTGACGAGGTCCGCGCTTTTCTCGCCCGTAAATGGGAGACAGAGAGCGGGTATCGCCTGATCAAGGAAATCTGGGCTCATAGCGACAACCGGATCGCCGTACGGTTCTGCTATGAATATCACGATGCCGCGGGCCAATGGTTCCGCGCCCATGGCAACGAAAACTGGGAATTTGACGCCGACGGCTACATGGCGGTCCGTCATGCGTCGATCAATGATGTCCCCATTGCCGAGGCTGATCGCCTGTTTCTTTGGCCCCAAGGGCCGCGCCCTTTGGATCACGCTGGGTTGACGGCGCTAGGCCTTTGAGCGGCTGTCGCGATGCACGCAACCCAACCGCATACGCAGCATGCGGCCGAAACCGAACTTGCGCGTCATATCTTCGACTGCGTCGCAGATCAGCACGCTGACGGGTTTCTCTACTCTGACTCTAGCGGATTCTAATCCCTGTCTTCTGGTCAAACAACAATGCGCGCTCGGCTGGGACCTTTACGCCTACCCGCGCACCCTCTTTCGATCGATTGTCGCCACGTTCTTCTGCGATGATCTTTTCGCCGCTGTCTGAAAGCAGATAGGCGTAAGAAACGCCGCCCAATGCTTCGGTCAGGTCAACATTGTGGGTATGACCATCCGGGTCGAGTTCCACATGTTCGGGGCGAAAGCCCAGTGATACGGCTGTGCCCTCGTCAGGCAGGTTCAGGGCAAGCGAAAAGCTGGCCTTCAATCCGGGCACATCCACCTTGCCGCCTTTGACAGTCCCCTCAAGAAAGTTCATCGCAGGCGATCCGATAAATCCTGCGACGAATTTATTGTCCGGGTCGCGGTAGAGATCAAGCGGGGCACCGACCTGTTCGATATGCCCGGCACGCAGCACAACGATCTTGTCCGCAAGTGTCATCGCCTCGACCTGATCATGTGTGACGTAGATCATCGTCGCGCCGATTTCCTTGTGCAGACGGGCAATCTCGACACGCATCTCAACGCGCAGTTCGGCGTCAAGATTCGAGAGCGGTTCGTCAAAAAGAAACACTTCGGGCCCGCGCACAATGGCGCGCCCGATGCTGACGCGCTGGCGCTGACCGCCCGACAGGGCCGCAGGCTTGCGCGACAGGTAGTCGTCCAGCTTCAGGATGCGGCTGGCTTCGGCGACTTTGCTTTCGATCTCGGCCTTTGGGTAACCGTTCATTTTCAGCCCGAAGCCCATGTTCTGCTTCACCGTCATATGCGGGTAAAGCGCGTAGGTCTGGAATACCATCGATACACCGCGTTCTGACGGATCCATCTTGGTCACGTCGCGCGCACCGATGCTGATCTGGCCCGAGGTGGTTTCCTCAAGCCCTGCGACCATGCGCAAAAGTGTGGATTTGCCACATCCTGATGGCCCGACAAACACGCAGAATTCGCCGTCCTCGATGTCAAGGTTCACCCCGTGGATGACCTGCACTTCGCCATATTTCTTGACGATACTATTAAGCGTTACGCCGGTCATACCTTCTGTCCCTTTTCTACTGTCTGTTGATGTTCTGGAAACCGCCAGCTTTGCGCCTCTTTGGCGATATTGGCCGTAGCATTCGCCAGATCGGGGACCAGCTTTTCCAGGCCTTCAAGATTTGTGCGCGCTGTCGAGCTGGTCACCGACACGGCCCCCAGCACACGGCCACGCGGCGTCAGAATTGGCATTGCGATGCAGATAATGCCGGGTTCATGCTCTTCGCGGTCAAAGCCGTATCCGTTTTTGCGAATGTCGCGCAGCTCCGCGCGTAGTGCGTCGGGAGACTTCAGCGTATGTTTGGTGAACGGGTGCCAGGATTGCTGGGCGATCAGGCTTTCAAGTGCTGTTTCTTCGACAAAGGCCATCATCGTCTTGCCAACACCGGTACAATAGGCCGGGCCAACCTTGCCTGCCTGCGAATACATTTCGATCGGATCTTTGGCATTGCGCTTGTCAACATACAGAACTTGCCCCCCGTCCAACTGTGCCAGATGCACTGTCTCGCCGACCTTATCGCTTAGGACATCCAGAAAGGGGCGTGCGATTGGCGCGAGCGATGATTGCGCCCAGGCCGCGTGTGCCAGTCTGACCAGCCGCACGCCCGGCGCATAGGTTTGCCGTTCGGGATCAAAGCTAAGCATGCCCTGGTTTGTAAGGGTCTGAACCAAACGAAACAGGGTGGGCTTGGGAAAGTCGGACCCGTCAAGCAGTTCCGAGAATCGAACGGGCCTGCCAAAATCAGATACCTGATCAAGTACCAAAAGTGCCTTGCCTACTGTGCCGTCGCTAAATTGTGCTGTCATTGAACCCTCTCCGAATTCGTGGCCTTGTCCCAGTGAATTGGGCCACGCGCCCCAGCATTATTGTTGACAAGCATAGGGTGTTCGCGATTAAGTATCAATATTCAAAACATGGTTTCAAATAATGAGACTAATCTTTTTGGAAGCAATAGGGAGGATACCAATGCGTTCCATAATAAAAGCGTCCGTAGTGGCGCTGGCGACGGCTGCCACGGTGGCAACTGGCGCCTTTGCGGCGAGCCATTCAGAGCAATTGACTGGCGATCTTAAAATTTTCCTCGATACATCGAACCCGGCACCGCGCGCGACAATGGAAGAGGCGATTGGCCGATTTCAGGAGATGCACCCTGATCTGAACATCAGCACCACCGTCATCGACCGCGAAGCGTATAAAACCCAAATCCGCAACTTTCTGACGGCGAATGCGCCCGATGTTGCCACATGGTATGCTGCGAACCGGATGCGCCCCTATGTCGAGGCGGGACTGTTTGAAGACGTATCCGACCTGTGGGCAGAGCCCGAGATTGCTGAAAACCTTGCGTCTACAAAAGGTGCCATGACGATTGATGGCAAGCAGTGGGGCGTGCCTTACACCTATTATCAGTGGGGGGTGTACTACCGTCAGGACATCTTTAACGAACTGGGTCTGAGCGAGCCAGCAACTTGGGAAGAAGAGCTGGCCAACTGTCAGAAGATCGTGGATTCCGGTCGTGCCTGCTATACCATCGGTACAAAGTTCCTTTGGACGGCTGGCGGCTGGTTTGACTACCTGAACATGCGCACCAACGGCTTTGATTTCCACATGCAGCTTGCCGCTGGCGAGGTTGCATGGACCGATCCACGGGTTCGCGAGACTTTCAAGAACTGGAAAACACTGATCGATATGGGTGGCTTTATCGAGAACCACCAGACTTACAGCTGGCAAGAAGCGTTACCCTTCATGGTCAATGGTCAGGCCGCTGCCTATCTGATGGGCAACTTCGCCGTTGCTCCATTGCGCGAAGCGGGTTTGACAGACGACCAGCTGGGCTTTTACCAATTCCCGGCGATCAACCCTGACGTCGCAATGGCCGAAGACGCGCCAACCGATACTTTCCACATTCCGTCAAATGCCGCGAACAAGGATGCAGCCCGTGCCTTCTTGCGCTTCATGGTGTCAGCGGATGAACAGACGGTAATCAACTCCGGTGCGAATTTGGGCCAGTTGCCTGTCAACGCGTCCGCAAAGGTCGATGAGGACAAGTTCCTGGAAGAGGGTTTTGCCATGCTGTCCACAAACAGCCCTGGCGGTGTAGCGCAATTCTTTGACCGCGATTTCCCGGCTGAAATGGCCAAGATCGGCATGGAAGGCCTTCAGGAGTTCATGGTGCGCCCTGACAATCTGGACGCAATCCTTGAGCGGCTGGAAAAAGCCCGCCAGCGGATGAACTAAGTTAACTGCGGGTGGGCGTTCGCGCCCGCCCGACCCCGAACTTCCGCCCAACCCGGCCCATCTGCAAGTCGTGAGGTTTCACGGTTTCTACATGCGCCAACCAACACGACAGGAGGCCCAAAAGTGACAGCACCTGCACTTTCCGAAACGGAATATCAGCCGCCAAAACGGTCGTGGTACAAGCGCAACGAGATCAAGGTCACACCATGGCTGTTTCTAGCGCCGGGCATGTTGTTTTTCGCCTTCTATGTGATCTTTCCCATTTTCCAAAGCTTCAACCTGTCCCTCTATCGCTGGGACGGGCTGGGGGCTGCCGAATTTGTCGGCTCTGAAAATTACCGCGAGATGTTTGATGATCCGGCCTTTTTCACATCGCTTAGCAACAACGTGCTTTGGCTGGCCCTCTATGTCTTTGCTATTCCTGCGGGCCTGTTTATCGCGTTGTTCCTGAACCAGACCGTGACTGGCATCCGGCTTTACAAGTCTATGTTCTTTTTCCCTTTTGTGATCAGTCAGGTTGTGGTGGGTCTTGTCTTTACATGGTTTTATGATCCAACCTTTGGCTTGTTGAACACGCTGATCGGCTGGGTCGGGCTGGGCCCGATCAACGTGCTGGGCGATCCGGACTACGTCACATTCGGGATCATCGCTGCCGGTCTGTGGCCACAAACTGCTTATTGCATGATCCTTTACCTCACGGGCTTGAACGCGGTGGATCCTGAACAGATCGAGGCCGCGCGGCTGGACGGTGCAAAAGGATGGCGCATGCTTTGGTATGTGATTGTCCCGCAGCTAAAGCCCGCGACGTTTATCGCTTTTGTCGTGACCATTATCGGTGCGCTGCGCAGCTTTGATCTGATCTCGATCATGACCAACGGCGGGCCTTTCGGTGAATCCCGCGTGCTTAGTTTTTATATGTTCGAGGTCGCCCTGAGCGAATACGGCTTCCGTATGGGCTATGGTGCGGCCATTGCTGTGGTGTTGTTCCTGATCATGTTCTGCTTCATCGCCTACTTCTTGCGGTCGATGTACAAAGAAGAAAAGGCCCGCTGAGATGTTCCCGACGCCAATCGCCAAAACCTCTCGGTCGTGGCAGCTGACCTATCAGTCTATGCTGCCTGTCGCGCTGATCTTGTGGCTGCTGCCCTTGATCGCCGTTGCGCTTTTTTCGATCAAACCTGCGGGTGATTTCTCGTCTGGCGACTATTGGACATTGCCGTCACGCTTTGCCGGGTTCGAAAATTACGGCAAGGTGTTTCTGGAATCAGACATGCCGCGCTACATGCTGAATTCGGTCCTGATCACCGTGCCAACCGTCATCGGATGTATCGTGCTATCCAGCATGACGGGCTTCGCCCTTGGCGTTTACAGATTCCGCGCCAACCTTTTGGTGTTCTTCATCTTCGTTGCGGGCAATTTCGTACCCTTCCAAATCCTGATGGTGCCGGTGCGCGATCTGACATTGGATATGGGGCTTTACAACACCAAGACGGGACTTGTGCTGTTCCATATCGCCTTTCAAACGGGGTTCTGCACGCTGTTTATGCGCAACTTCATCCGTGCCCTGCCGGTCGAGTTGATCGAGGCCGCACGTGTTGAAGGCGTCGCGGAATGGCGGATTTTCTGGTTTGTGGTATTACCCTTGATGAAGCCCGCCATCGCTGCCCTTGCCGTGCTGGTTTTCACCTTCATCTGGAACGATTATTTCTGGGCGGTGGTGTTGACCCAAGGGATCGAAAGCCAGCCCGTGACCGCCGGTATTACCAGCTTCAACGCGCAATATCGCGCCGCCTATCACCTGATGAGTGCGGGCAGCATCGTTGCGGCCTTGCCGCCTGTCGCAATGTTCTTTGCAATGCAGCGGCATTTTATCGCCGGTCTCACCTTGGGCGCAGTAAAGTAGACAGCCATGACCAAGATCTACCGCATAGACACCGGCCAGCAGACGCTTGTTCTGTCCTCGTGCCAACAGCGCCTGCCGCAGGTGATCTATTGGGGGGCACCCTTGCCCGACAGCGTCGATCTTGCCGATATTCACGCGGCACATATGCTGGATGTCACGGGTGGGATGCTGGATGAGAACCCTGATCTCTCCCTTTCGCCCGAAGCAAGCCGCAGCTTTCCCGGTCAGGCGGGCCTGATCCTACGCGATGCAAACGGCGCATTGGTCTATCCGGCGTTCACCCTTGAAAGTGCCGGGACCGCAACGGGCCTAAGCCTGCGTTGCGTGGATCAAAAGAACGGGCTGACCCTGATCTTTGATTTCGCAGCGGATACCGAAACCGGCATCATCACCGCGCAAACCACGCTTGAGGCTGCCCAGCCGGTTCATCTTGACTGGCTTGCCGCACCTGTTTTGCCAGCACCACAACAGTCTGATGAGATGATTGACTACTCGGGCCGTTGGATTGGTGAATTCCAGCCAAACCGGATCGCCTGGTCCGCGGGCATACACGCCCGCGAAAACCGCACGGGGCGCACCGGGCATGAACATTTCCCCGGCCTTATCATTCCGTGCACGGGTGCCACCAACACCCAAGGCGAAGCCTACGGTTTTCATTATGGCTGGTCCGGCGGTCACAAGATGATCGCAGAGGAACTGCCCGATGGGCGTCGTCAGGTGCAATGGGGCCACGCGCCGCAGCTTGAACTGTACGCGGCGACCCGGTTTGAAACGGCACCGCTGTACTTGGCCTATTCCCAAACCGGCCTGAACGGATGTGGCGTTGCCTTCCAGCGCCACCTGCGCGACAGGATCGTGACATGGGCTAAACCCGACGCGCCCCGGCCGGTCCATTACAACTGCTGGGAAGCGATCTATTTCGACCACAACATTGATGCGCTAAAAGACATCGCCACCCGCGCCGCCGGTCTGGGCGCTGAACGGTTCGTTCTGGATGACGGGTGGTTCGGTCAACGCGACGACGACACCAGCGGGCTTGGCGACTGGACGGTTGATCGGCGCAAATACCCCGAGGGTTTGGGGGCATTGACCGATCACTTGTCCGAGTTGGGGCTGGGCTTTGGCATCTGGTTTGAACCCGAGATGGTCAACCCTGACAGCGACCTGTTCCGCGCCCACCCTCACTGGGCGCTTGGCAAGGCTGATCAGGTTCTGGGCCGCCAGCAAATGGTCCTGGATATGGCCAATTCTGAAGTGCGCAATTACCTTTATGATTGCCTCTCTGCCATCCTGCGCACGTATCCTGTCGAGTATATCAAGTGGGATCATAATCGGGTTCTGCCCGCCCCCGATGCGGCTCAGACCCGCGGCACTTATGCGCTGCTTGACCGGCTGCGCCAGAACTTCCCAAGCGTTGAAATCGAAAGCTGCGCCTCGGGGGGCGGGCGCATCGATTTCGGTATCATGGCGCGGACCCAGCGGGTCTGGCTGTCTGACAGCAACGATGCGCTGGAGCGTCTGAAAATCCAACATCACGCCGCGCAATTCCTGCCGATGGCCGTCACCGGCAGCCATGTTGGCCCAAGACACTGCCACACCTCTGGTCGCACCCATTCCATGGCGTTTCGCGGCTGGGTCGCAGCACAACGCTACATGGGCTTCGAGATGGACCCGCGTGAACTCACGGTCGAAGAAGCCGCCACCCTCAAGTTCATCACCAGTTGGTGGAAGGATAATCGCGACTGGCTGTATCGTGCTGATATTCTGCGCCTCGACAGCCCGGACCCTGCGGTGCTGGCCGAACAGCAAATCAGCTTTGACGGGGGGCGTTTTGTTGCCTTTATTGGCAAGTCGGACACAAGCCCCCAAATCCTCCCACGCCCTTTACGCTTGACCGCGCTTGACCCGCAGGCGACCTACCGGATCAATCTGGTGAACCGCAGCGAACTTACGCATTTGTCTCGTGGTGCGCCCGCGCTGAAATCCGGTCCGATTGATTTGTCGGGCATCTATCTCATGCGACAAGGCATAAACTTGCCATGGAGCTTTCCAGACTCGTTGTGGGTGCTGGAGGGCACTAAACTATGATTTCACTTTGCCAAATAAACTCAAATTCCGCCGCTCGCGACGGGGACAAGGGCCTAACATGACCAAAGAACGCCGCAGCCGCGCCTGGTACGGAAAAAATGACAAGGACGGTTTCATTCACCGCTCGTGGATGAAGAACCAGGGCTTTCCCGATCATGTTTTTGACGGCCGTCCGATCATCGGCATCTGCAACACGTGGTCGGAACTGACGCCGTGCAATTCCGGTCTGCGCGATCTGGCCGAGGGCGTGAAGCGTGGCGTGTGGGAGGCTGGCGGCTTTCCGGTCGAATTTCCGGTGATGAGCCTTGGGGAAACCCAGATGAAGCCGACTGCGATGTTGTTTCGCAACCTGCTGGCGATGGATGTTGAAGAATCCATTCGGGCCTATGGCATAGACGCCGTTGTCCTGCTGGGAGGTTGTGACAAGACAACCCCCGGCCAGCTGATGGGGGCTGCGTCTGTTGATCTGCCTTCCATCGTGGTCAGCTCTGGCCCCATGCTGAACGGCAAGTGGAAAGGCGATGATATCGGGTCGGGAACGGATGTTTGGAAATTCTCCGAAGCGGTCCGGGCAGGGGATATGACCTTGCAGGACTTCATGGCCGCTGAATCCGGGATGAGCCGCTCCAAGGGTGTTTGCATGACGATGGGCACTGCGTCGACAATGGCCTCGCTGGTCGAGGCGATGGGTATGTCGCTGCCCACAAACGCTGCATTGCCCGCCGTTGATGCCCGCCGCATGGCGCTGGCGCATCTGACCGGAAAGCGCATTGTGGAAATGGTTGATGAAGACCTGAAACCGTCTGATATTCTGACGCGCGAAGCATTCGAGAACGCGATCCTTGCCAATGCGGCTGTGGGCGGATCGACAAATGCAGTGGTTCACCTTTTGGCGCTGGCTGGCCGGGTTGGTATTGATCTTGTGATCGAGGATTTCGAGATCGGCGGCGAAATTCCCCTGCTTGTGAATTGCATGCCCTCGGGCAAATACCTGATGGAAGACTTCTGCTATGCAGGCGGTATGCCCGTTGTCCTCTCCGAGTTGAAATCGAAATTGCGCCCGGCGAAAACGGTGCTGGGGGGCGACATATCGGCCTATTTTGAGGGCGCAGAATGTTATAACCGCGACGTGATCCACAGTTATGACCAGCCGGTCAAACCGGCAGCGGGGCTGCGTGTTCTCAAGGGCAATCTTGCGCCGCAAGGTGCGATCATCAAACCCTCTGCCGCGACGGACGCGCTGTTGGAGCACGAAGGCAGGGCGCATGTTTTTGAAAACATCGAAGACCTCAAGACGAACATTGACCGCGATGATTTGCCTGTCACCAAAGATACTATTCTGGTGCTCAAGGGATGCGGACCCAAAGGCTATCCTGGGATGCCCGAGGTGGGCAACATGCCTATTCCGAAGAAGTTGGTCGAAAATGGCGTCCGCGATATGATCCGTGTCTCTGATGCGCGGATGTCGGGCACGGCTTACGGCACCGTCATCCTGCACGTCAGCCCAGAGGCGCAAGCGGGCGGAACTCTCGCGCTGGTGAAAACCGGCGATCTGATCAAAGTGTCGGTAAAGGACGGCGTGCTAGAACTACTGGTCGATGCAGCCGAACTTGCGGAGCGTCGCGCAAACTGGACACCTGACGCGCCTCGGTATGACCGCGGCTATGCCAAGCTTTATGTTGATCATGTGTTGCAAGCGGATCGGGGGGCTGATCTGGATTTTCTGGTTGGCAAAGACACGCGCCCTGTCACACGTGAAAGCCACTGATGGGTGGCCGACATCTTTCGCAGATCAGAAATCTGTCTGCCCCACGTTTGTTTCTTGTCATCGGAGACCTGACCCAATGATGCCAACAGCCACATTTCACGACCTCTCGGGGGCGTCCGTCTATATCACTGGCGGTGGATCGGGGATCGGTGCCGCCTTGACCGAAGGTTTTTTGCAGCAAGGGGCCAAGGTCGCCTTTGTCGGGCGGTCTGACGCCACTGCCTTTTGCGATGAAATGGCGGAAAGCTACGGTGGCAACCGCCCTCATTTCATGCCCTGTGACATCACCGATGTCAGCGCTTTGAAAGCCACTATTGATGAAGCTGTCGAACGCCACGGCCCGTTAAATGCGCTGGTAAACAATGCGGCAAACGATGCCCGACACAGCATCAAAGACGTGGACGAAGCCTTTTGGACAAAGATGCTCGACATTAACCTCAAGGCCTATTTCTTTGCATGCCAGGCTGCGCTGCCGGGGATGCGCAAAACGGGGGCAGGGTCGATTATCAACTTTACGTCGATCAGCTATATGATGGGCAACGCAGGCTATCCGCTTTATACGATGGCAAATTCCGGCATCAACGGCTTGACCAGGTCGCTTGCCCGCGAAGTCGGCCCCGACCATATCCGCGTCAACGCGATTGCACCCGGTTGGGTTTTGACACAAAAGCAAAAGGACATGTGGGTGACCGAAGATGCCCTTGCCGCCCATCTTTCCCGCCAATGTCTGCCCGACGCGCTTGAGCCGCGCGACATCGTGGATGCCGTGCTTTTCCTCGCCTCCGACACCAGCCGGATGCTTACGGGGCAAGCCTTGGTCGTCGATGGCGGCGTTGTGGTGACAGGCTAGTGGCAGGCAACTCACATAACACCGACTGGATCGCGGTTGACTGGGGCACAACGAATCTAAGGGTCTGGATCATTGGCCCGAACGATTCACCCTTGGCGACATTGACCTCGCAAATGGGTATGGGTGTTTTGCAAAGGGACGGGTTTGAACCCGCTTTGATGGCGTTGATTGAACCCTACCTGACCGATGCAAAAGTCGTGCCGGTGATTTGTTGTGGTATGGTCGGATCCAGACAGGGCTGGGCTGAAGCCGCCTATCTAAGCGTGCCCTGCATGGCACCTGACGGGCAGTCGGTTACCGCTGTTGCGTCTGACGACCCGCGCATCTCCGTCTATATCGTGCCGGGTGTGAAACAGGTTACGCCACCTGATGTCATGCGTGGCGAGGAGACCCAGATTGCGGGATTTCTGCATGATCATCCCGATTTTGACGGCGTTCTCTGCCTGCCCGGGACGCATACAAAATGGGTCCAGATCAGCGCCCGCGAGATCGTGAGTTTCCAGACCTTTATGACTGGTGAACTTTTTGCGTTGCTGGCCAAGCAATCCGTTCTGCGCCACAGCGTTTCGGAAGATGGCTTTGATGCCGGCGTTTTTGATGATGCCGTTACAGAGGCGATGGACCGTCCACAGTTGCTGGCTGCGCGGCTATTTGGCCTCAGGGCAGGATCGCTGGTGGCCGATCTTGAACCGGCCGTGGCGCGGTCGCGGCTGTCGGGGTTGCTGATCGGTGCCGAACTTGCGGGCGCACGCCCATATTGGCTGGGCCAGAATGTTGCGATCATCGGTGATGGTGCCGTGGCCGGACCTTACCGTCGGGGCTTGGCCGCCCAAGGCGTCGAAGCCTCTGTTTTTGAGGTAGGCGACGTGACCCTGACAGGCCTGACCGCCGCCAGAAACTCTTGCAAGGAGCCCATGCCATGACCCGGAAAATCATCGCCATTCTGCGGGGTGTTCAACCTTTCGAGGCCCACGCCATCTGCGCCACCTTGATTGAGGCAGGGATCACCCGGATTGAAGTGCCGCTCAACTCGCCCGAACCGCTGAAAAGCATCGCCTTGATGGCTGACGTCTTTGGTCATCAAGCGGTAATCGGCGCTGGGACGGTTCTGACCGTGAAAGACATGACCGATGTCGCCGTGGCGGGGGGCAAGATGATCGTGTCGCCCGATACCAACGTAGATGTGATTGCAGCGACCAAGGCGGCTGGATTGCTGTCTTATCCGGGCGCACTGACCCCGACAGAATGTTTCGCAGCACTGCGGGCAGGGGCTGATGGGCTCAAGATTTTCCCCTCGTTCCTGATGGGAACTGAAGGGCTAAAGGCCATTTCTGCGGTGCTTCCCAAGGGCACCGAAGTCTATGCAGTGGGCGGTGTCGGGCCCAAGAACTTTGCCGATTGGTTGGGCGCTGGCGCTGCTGGTTTTGGCATCGGAACGGGGATTTATACGCCGGGACTTGGTGTGGCTGAGGTGCGCGCGCGCGCCGATGATATCGTCGCGGCCTATGATGCGGCTACCGCATGAATATGCAGGTGTTCGATGCTCGCGCCTGTGCTTTGGGCGAGGGGCCGCTTTGGCATCCGGTGCGCCAGCAGCTTTTCTGGTTCGATATTCTTGGCATGCGCCTGATGACGCAGGACGCGGGCCAGCCAAAGCACTGGCAATTCGATGAACATGTCTCCGCTGCGGGCTGGATTGACGAAAACACGCTCTTGATTGCGTCCGAGACCATGTTGCTTGCCTTCGATTTGACCACTGGCGAAAAAACCAAACTGATCGGTTTGGAAGTGGATCAGCCTTTGACCCGGTCAAATGACGGGCGTGCGGACCCTTGGGGGGGCTTCTGGATCGGTACGATGGGCAAGCAGGCCGAACCCGGTCTTGGTGCGATTTACCGCTACTTCAAAGGGACACTGCGCCAGCTTTACGCCCACATAACAATTTCGAACGCGATCTGTTTTTCACCCGACAAACGTTTTGCCTATTTCACCGACACCCCCACCCGCCGCGTCATGCGGCAAGCGCTTGATGATAGCGGCTGGCCCGTGGGCACTCCGGAGGTGCATATCGACCTGTCACAAGACAAGCTGAATCCAGATGGAGCGGTCGTAGATCGGGACGGCTTTTTGTGGGTCGCGCAATGGGGGGCAGGGCGGGTTGCCCGCTTTGATGCGACAGGGACGTTCACGTCGAAAGTGGATTTCGCGGCAAGCCAGATGACATGCCCGGCCTTTGGCGGGCCGGATCTGAGCACGTTGTTCGCGACATCGGCAGCTGTCGGGGTAACTGAAGCAAGCGCGGGCCAGACCTTTGCCTGTAAAACCGGATTTCACGGCCAGAAAGAACATCAGGTTATCCTATGACACCTTTAAACCGCGCCCTTGGCTCCTGTTATTATCCTGAACAATGGCCCCGCGAAATTTGGGAGGAAGACGCGCGCCGGATGGTCGAAGCTGGCCTGACATGGGTGCGTATCGGGGAATTCGCATGGCAACGCTTAGAACCGGCCTATGGCCATTACACCTTCGACTGGCTGGACGAGGCCATCGAAGTGCTGGGGGAGGCAGGGCTGAAGGTCGTGTTGGGCACGCCCACGGCCACACCGCCGCGATGGATGCTGGACCGCCACCCTGATATGATTGCGCTGGACAGCGAGGGGCACCCGCGCAAGTTCGGATCGCGACGGCATTATTGCTTTAGCCACGAAGGCTACAAAGCGGAATGTGCCCGGATTGTCACCGCTTTGGCAGAGCGGTATGGCCGCAATCCGCATGTTGCCGCATGGCAGACAGACAACGAATACGGCTGCCACGATACCACGATTTCCTACAGTGATGCAGCGCGCACGGCGTTTCAGGGTTGGCTGCGCAACCGGTTCACGTCCGACAAAAACGATGGTGATATTGCGGCGTTGAATGACGCATGGGGCAATGTCTTTTGGTCGATGAGCTATGACAGTTTCGACCAGATTGATCTGCCCAACCTGACGGTGACAGAACCCAACCTTGCGCACAGCCTTGCCTTTCGAAGGTTCAGCTCGGATCAGGTGGTTGCCTTCAACCGGATGCAGGTCGACATCTTGCGCGCCCATACGGTTGCGCCCCTGTCGCATAATTATATGGGCCGGATCACGGATTTCGATCACTTCAAGGTCGGCGAAGATCTCGATTTCGCGATATGGGACAGTTACCCGCTGGGCTTTCTGGAAGACCGCGTCGGGGCGGATGCCGAACGCCAGCGCACCTTCGCAAAACAGGGCGACCCCGATTTTCAAGCGCTGCATCATGATCTGTACCGGGCTGTCGGTCGCGGACGCTGGTGGGTGATGGAGCAGCAACCCGGTCCGGTGAATTGGGCACCTTACAATCCTGCGCCGCTTCCCGGCATGGTGCGGCTGTGGACATGGGAGGCCTTTGCCCATGGTGCCGAGGCCGTGTGTTATTTCCGCTGGCGGCAGGCCCCCTTTGCGCAAGAACAGATGCACGCGGGGCTGTTGCGCCCGGACAGTGCCGACGCGCGTGGGCTGGACGAAGTGCGCCAAGTCGCGGCTGAATTGGCGCAGGCACCGCAGGTGCAGCAGGGCCGCGCACCCGTTGCGATGATCTTTGACTACGACGCAGACTTTGCCTGGACCGTGCAGCCCCATGGTGCGGGGCTAAGCTATTTCGGGCTGGTGTTCGAGTGGTACAAGGCGTTCCGCAGTCTGGGTCTGTCTATCGATATTTTGCCTGCCAGTACCCGTGACTTTGCGGGGTACAGTGTGATTGCCGCCCCCGGCTTGATCCACATGAGCGAGGATTTGAAAGCCGCGTTGACCGCATCAGAGGCGCAGGTGGTTTTGGGGCCGCGCACTGCTGCGCGTAACGGTGAAATGTCTATTCCTGTACCCTTGCCGCCCGCGATCCCCGGACTGGACGTGACGGTGTCCTATGTCGAAAGTCTGCGGCCAGACATGCCGGTCCCCTTGGCGGGCGGCGGTCATCTGCATCTTTACCGCGAAGCGCTGGAGGGGACCGCGAAAGCCACCCTTCTTGATGAAGAAGGTTTCGCCGTGGTCGTCGCGCAGGGAAATCTGACCTATGTCGGCGCTTGGCTGGATCAGACCGGCCTAAGGCGTGTCATCACGCATGCCTGTCAGAGCGCGGATATTGCAACGATAGACTTGCCCGAGGGTCTGCGCATCCGCGACTGTGGCCATGAACGTTTCTGGTTGAACTACAACGCACACGCCATTCAATTCGATGGCCTCAGCCTTGAGCCCGCAGGCGTCTACCGCCAACCGCTTGCCTGAAGCGTCAATCCGATTTCTGGCTGACTGGACTTGTCCCGTTTGCGTTCCGGTATTTGAACGATAGTGGGGGGGGGATTCATGCGGTCCTTACATCAGACCGTCGTGCAAATATTGATTCAAAGCGACCGGAACGAAAGCTTACAAGCTCAACCGAGCGGTAGGCAAAGACCCTGCAATCCAAGACACAAGCGGAGAAATTTGAGGTCTGCGTTGCAGTGCGCGTTTAAATCAGAACGGCAGAGCGGACATCGAGTGCATCACCGGCCGCTGATCGGATAGCAGTCTACTCGTCTGTGTCGGCTTATACCCTTTCGTGCAAAAAACTACTCTCACAGCACCCGTTGCCAAGCTTCTGCGCGATATCTTCAGAGCAAAAGTTAAGCAATCCTCTCTCTTGGGACAGCGTGAGAGGTTAATATGTTTGTTCAGTATAATGGTCGAATTCCAAGTCGCAGACTAGCGATTGCAGCATTGACGGCGTTATCGTTTGGCGCTTGTTCACCGAGTATCGACGCGGGTTCTCAGACAAAACCACTTCTGGGGCCTCCGGTGACCGACAATGCCACGCCGTATTCGGTTTGCCTTGAAGAACTTGCAAAGAATCCCGGACTGAACCGGCCCAACATCGCGGTTGGCAATATCGCAGACAAAACCGGGAAACGCGCATATGACTCCATCAACGACAGCACCGAAGTAACGCAAGGCACTTCAGAGATGGTGATTAGCGCGTTCTACAAGACGCGTCAGGTCAATCTTGCGGAACGGCTTGATCCCCGGATCGCTCTTGCTGAACAGCAGCTGGTCCAGACAAAATTGATCAAACGTCCGATTGGTGAGGCGAATGTCGCCCCTGCACATTTTGTTGTGCTCGGTGCAGTGACAGAGCTGAACTACAATATTCATTCCGGTGGCGAGCGGTTGTTTATAGCCGGTCTAGGCGCAAGTCGGCGTGCAGCCGTGATCAATGTGGGGCTCGATCTGCGCCTCGTGGAGATGAAAAGCCTCGGAACAGTTTATGTCACCAGCCTCCAAAAGCAGATCGTTGGCGTTGAATACGAGGCGGGTATCTTCCGCTTCTTCGACGACCAATTTGTAGAATTCGACTCCGGCGAAGAGCGCAACGAACCGTTGCAACTCGGAGTGCGATCGGTGGTGGAACTGGCGGTCTACCAGATCCTCACCGAAGGGCTCGGCTTGCCAGCAGAAACATATGTCGGCTGTCAACCGGGAGGGGAGTACCCCGCAAAACCAGACCAAACCAAATCAAATGAGGAACAGAAAATATGATTATTCAGAAACTCGCAGTCTCCGTCATCGCCATTTGCGTCGCAGCGCCGGCAATGGCATTTGATACCGTGACTTGGAACTGGGATGCCAACGTGGTCTCCACTGTCACGACCGACGCCGTCAGCGACGTTGTGGTCGCTCCGACCGGACTTGAGCAGGTCGAATCCGAGCAGACGACCTTGGGCGACTTCGCAGCCACAAGCACGTCAAACCTGATCAGCAACAACATTGCGAGCCTGTCTGGCCTCGCTCTTGACGATGTGATTGCGGTAGAAACCACGTCTACTGCGCTCGGCAACAGCGCCGCCCTCGAGTCCGACGTGTCAATGCAGTTCGACATGAAGCAAACCTATGGCGGCTTCGACCTGTCGCTTGGCACAGGGCTGACCGGAACGCTCACGGATGTCTCGCTGCCAGGGGTTTTGGCGGCAAGTTCGATCACGACCGGTATCGTGAACGGAACGGTTGACAGTGGCGCAACCGCGATCGCCAACAACCTGACCGCAGATCTGGTCACGACGTCAGGCTCGGATGCTTTCCTGATCGGGAACAACATCCCGACCGCTTTCGCTGCGGCCACGGCGAGTTCATTAGTTGATGGCGTCGCCTTTACCGACATCACCGGGCTGGGAACGCTGGTTGATCCGGCTGTCTCGTCGGTCTCGACCGCCGTTGGCAACAACCTTGGTGTGACGATCGACGGTATCAACTGATCGGAACACGCATCTGCCGGCGCTTGCCTCTCGCGATGTCCCCACAAAACGGAAGGGCAAGGGCAGGTGCGTAAGGCGGTCCGGGGGTTCTCTCCCGGATCGCCCCAATTTTTCATGAATGGAGAACAGAATGAAGATCATGGCCTTATTGAGCATTTGCCTGCTCTTGCCGCTCGATGCAATTGCAGGGGAAACGACGTTCGTTGTCGGGTCGCGCCCTTGGAACTTCGCTCAACGCAGCAGAGAAAACCACCTCAACATGCAAATGCGGGGGCCGGAAGCCATGAGGGCGACCCAAGGAGGAGGAGTTGGGCAGTTTCCTGCAGCTGGGCCCGGCCACGTATCCAATTCTTATGCGATTGGAAACTGGGTGCAGGTGGATATGGTACTTGGTGATGGGTCTGAAGGCTTGATCATGATCGAGAACGATCAGACGAACAAAGGCGACCAGCAATCTGTGTCAGATATTCTTGGCGAGTTGATCGAGACCTATCAAAGCAACGATCAGGTAAATCACTCGCAAGAAACGACACGTTGACCGCTTCGGGCTTCGTTCCAATTCCGGCGTGCGACTTTTGCGCAGAAACGCCAATCGTTGCAACAGCTTCGGATTGGGCGTGCTCTTGGATCACAAGAGGTTCATGTTCTGCGCGATAATAACGGCATGGGTTCGGTTTCGAGCGTCAAGCTTCCTGCAAAGCGTCTTGACGTGCAGCTTGATCGTCACTTCTTGTAAATCCAGATCGCGGGCGATTTCCTTGTTCGACTTTCCTTCGGCGATGCCGCGCAGCACTTCGGTCTCGCGCTGACTAAGATCTCCAACCGTCTTGTCTTCCTGCTGCATGAAGCCGTAGGGCACGAAAATCTCGCCCGCGGCCATGAAGCGTACGGCAGAAGCCATGGAACTGGCGGCGATCGTCTTGGGAATAAACCCTGCAGCACCGGTATTAATCGCCTCTTCCGCGATGGCGCGCGAAGCGTTGCCTGACATCAGCGCGACGGGACGGCCTGCGGTGGCCTTTTTCATGAGGACGAGACCCTCGAGGCCGTTCATTCCCGGCATCTTGTAATCCAGCAGAACGAGATCAAAATAACCCGATTTCTTAACAGCGGCCAAGGCCTCATCAAGGGTCGCAACGGTTGTGACCTGCACATTCGCTTCGTACTTCAGCAATGCAGCGATCGACTCCCGGACCAGATCGTGGTCATCGGCAATCAACAGGCTCAGGCCCGTAGGGTTTGTAGGATCATCCATATTCGATTACCTTGCGAACCGCTTATTTCACATGCTTTCTTGTGACCAGCTTATCCAGAAAAGCCCGGATCAACAACAGTCGAACATCAATTTAGGAATACGTCAGAGTTTTGATAAAATGGTTGTCTTTTGGATCGTTCGGCAAAGATTTTGGATGACCGAACTATACGAAAGTATAGTCGTATATGCTGATGCTACGGTGATCTGCATGTCGAAACGTGCAAATCGTCTCACAACTTAAGTTTGAAATTTGGAGAATATACCTTGATCTATGCTCGAATACTGTCCGCTATGGCGGTCGCGCTTGGCCTCACGTCTGGTGCTGCGCTCGCACAGACCTCTCCCGTACCGACAGGCGAGGTTATACTAACAGTTTCGGGTGCTGTGCCAGTCACTGACGTAGGCAATACGATGCAATTTGACATGGAGATGCTGCAATCTCTGGGCGAGACCAGCTTCACGACAAGCACACCTTGGACGGATGGGCAGCAGACCTTTACCGGAGTGTCGCTCAAGACTTTTATCGATCATCTCGAGGTGCAGGACGGCAACCTGTCCGCCGTAGCGATCAACGATTACAAAGTCGACATCCCGGTGTCTGATGCGGTCGCGGGTGGCCCGATCATCACATACATGCGCAACGGCGAGGTGATGTCAGTTCGGGACAAGGGGCCGCTCTGGATTGTTTATCCCTTTGATTCCACTGAAGATTATCAGGCCGAAGTGATATATTCCCGCAGCATCTGGCAACTCGACCGAATCGTCGTTTTAGAATAACGTGCTGTCAAAGGCGCAGGCGCGGGAAATGGGGTCGGAAACCACAAGGCATCTGAAGTTGACGACCGGCAAGGGCCTCTCGCGTCTATACGTGGCGGTGATAGCCTTGGCTGTCACTGTAAGCGTCATCACGATATTATTTCTTGCAGGCAACGTCCGCCAAAAGATCGACAGTCTGGCGGGGGCCAACTCCGACGCGATGCAATGGTCGCTGGCACAAACTGAAGTGGACCTGCTTGCGCTACAGGCCGCTGTGTACGCGGCTGCGACCAGCGAAGAAAACACATTGACCGAGGTCCGAAGGCGGTTTGACATTTTCCACAGCCGGGTCGTGACCATATCGGAAAGTCGGCAGTTCGCTGATCTACGGTCCGAGAAAGATGCGGGTGAAGGCCTTGACGCGCTGGTCGGCTTCCTAGACCGCCGAGTGGCAGATTTTGACGCCCCGGATGCGGCTCTGCAAGCCTCGCTGCCCGATATCTCGAATGATCTGAAGGATCTACGCGATGCGGCCCGGGCATTTTCCTTGCTGGGCGTAGTGCTCTTTGCGTCTACAGCGGACGAACGGCGCACAACCTTGGCATCGTTACTGACGCGCATCGGCATGCTCACCTTTGCTCTCGTCGTCACACTGCTGCTGTTTGTGGTCGTCCTTCTTTGGATGATCCGGCAGCGTGAGCGCGCGGAACGCGCGGTGGCGAGCGCGCGCAACCGCCTGCAGGAGGTGATCTCCACGTCGATCGATGGCATCCTTGCGGTAAACCGGCACGGTCGGGTCGTGGATTACAATGGCGCGGCCCAGCGGATCTTTGGGTACACGCGTGACGAGGCGATCGGCCAGAACATGGCGGACCTCGTCATCCCCGATCATTTGCGCAAGGCGCATGATGCAGGCATGGAACGATACAATATGACCGGCGAAAAGCGGGTCGTGGGGGCCGGCCTTTTGCACCTCGAGGCAAAGCGAAAGGACGGGACCGTCTTTCCCGCCGAGGTAACCATCGCCGCGGTCGACTCTGATGGCGAAGAGATCTTCGTTTCCTTCTTGCGCGACGTCTCTGCAAGGGATGCCGTGGAAAAGGAACTTGTCGAGGCCCGGGACAAGGCAGTTGCCGGCGAGAAGGCCAAGGCCGAGCTTCTTGCCGTCATGAGCCATGAAATGCGGACCCCGCTAAATGGCCTTCTGGGGACGATGGAACTGATGCAGGACACCCGACTTGGCCCCGAGCAGCATAACTACCTGTCAGCGATGGAAACCTCTGCCAGTCTGCTGCTGAGCCACGTCAACAATGTGCTGAGCATTTCCAGTGCCGACGCCGGACAGTTGAATCTGAGGCCGACCGAAATCGTCCCCGCAGAGTTGTTCAGCCAGCTGGTGGCAAGCCAGAAATCGAGCATTTCCACCAATGGAAACGCCATCAGCGTCTCGACAGAGCACGGCCCGGCACAAATTTGGGCCGACCAGACTCGTCTCCTCCAGGTCCTTCTCAATCTTTTGGGCAACGCCAACAAGTTCACGCGCAATGGGCAGCTGGTTCTCGAATGTGACAGCGTATTGGGCAGCAATATGGTGGAGTTTCGCGTGATCGATGATGGCATCGGCATCGCAGAAGAGGACCAGCTCCACATCTGGGAAGACTTCAAGACACTCGACGCGAGCTACAACCGCGTCACCGAAGGCACGGGGCTGGGCCTTGGCATTTCCAAGCGTCTGGTCGCCGCAATGGGGGGGCAGATCGGCGTTGAAAGCGAGCCGGGAGAAGGCAGCCTGTTCTGGGTCCGGATACCGGTCGGGGGCCTGGTCGAGAAACCGTCAAAGACGAACCTTGAAAATACGCACATCCAGCCGACGCTAGCCAAGGTCAAGCCACTTGATATTTTATTGGTAGAGGACAACACGATCAACCGCCTCGTCGCGCGGGACATGCTCGAAAAGGCCGGGCATCGGGTCGTGGAAGCCAAAGACGGACGCGAGGGCATCAAGGCGGCTGCAAACGAACCCTTCGATGTCGTTATGATGGACATTTCCATGCCGGTGATCGATGGCGTTACGGCCACGCAGACGATCCGTGACACCGAAGGCCCAAACCGCAAGACGCCCATCATCGCGTTGACCGCACATGCGCTCGACGAAGACATCGCGCGGTTTTGGGCGGCTGGCATGACGGATGTGATCGTCAAGCCACTGACAAGAAATGCACTTTTTCGGGCCATGGAGGAGATCGGGCATTTCACCGGCACCGGCACTGATGCGATCGCGACCGCAGGTGATGTGTTCTCGGTTCTGCGTGACCAGGTGGGGAGGGCTGACGCGCTCGGCCTCATCGATGATTTCATCGCGGAAACAGACGGTCTTGTTGCCAGATGTCCGGATGTGATCACCTCGCCTGAGCAGGCGCATGAACTCGCGGAGCACGTGCACAATGCCGCAGGATCTGCGGCTGTGTTCAAATTGGAAGCTCTCGGACTAAGCCTCACGACCCTTGAGACCGAACTCAGACGGGATGTTCGTCCGAACCTGGCCGTGGCTGTGGCATCTTTTGCCAAGAACTGGTCGCAGGTTCGTGCGGGTTTGCAACTACATTCTCAAAGGCTGTCCGGTGAAGTTACCGAGGATAGTGATTAAGCGGATGCTCCGCCCGTTTCGATCATGGTGTCCGGCCCTGTGTGGTGTTGCGGCAACTGGCGAAACCGTTGATACTGGCGCTTGTCGCGGTTTCAAGATTAGCGTCTTGCCCGACCGTGACATTATGTGTGGGGCACGTTAGGGGCTTTTGGCTTTGCAGCAGAAACTCGAAGATATCCTGAGTAGCCACGGGGCAGGGATCCTCAAGATGGGGCAAATGCCGACGCCCGGCCCCGGCCAGAAGGTCGCGGTCTCTTCGGTCCGGCAGACGCCGCAATGCCTCGTGTTCTCTGTCGCTGTTGGCGACCGGAAGGTTGTGGTCAAGGCATTCAACGCCAGTTGGGCCGACAACAAGGCGGCTTGCGCCCGCGAAATCCAGTGCCAGCGCGCGCTTTCGACCACAACGCTCACGCCCCTGATCCTTGGGGCGGCACCGGATCAATTGCTCGTCGTCACCCACTGGCAGGAGGGGCCGAGCCTTGCCGATGTGATTGATGGAAAATCGGTGGTCACCTGGGCGCGGCGTCTTGGCCAGTGGTATCGAAGCTTTTCCACGGCGATGGGGCAGCAGGATGCGACCGGAAGCTGGCATGACTATCTCGCTCGCTACCATGACAAGGGGGTTGCCCGTGCCTTCCGGCCCCATGGTGCATTCCTCAGGTCGCTTCCGATCCGGCACAAGGGCATCGCCAAGAACGACGCGCATCTGACCAACTTCATTGTCTCTCCCGACGATCACCTGATGGGCATTGACTTTGAAGCTGCGTCGCTGAAACCGGTGGCATGGGATATCCTTCTGACCGCCCGAGTGCTGACGATGCAGTTCCCCGATGCAACGGATACGACCCTGCCTGCGCTGCTTGACGGATGGTATGGGGGCGAGACACCTGAGGATGAGGCGGAGTTCCGGTCCTTCGTTGCGCTGTTTGCCCGCACCACTGCCAAGATAGACTTGGGAGGTCGCAGGGACAGAAGGCCATAACGTGAGATGTCATGGGCCGTGCGGTACCGGGTGTAATTCCGCGAGCCTCTGGATCCGCTCACCAGAGGCTGCTGTCCGCTGCTCTGTCAGGCTTCGAGCAGCGCGCGGCGGTTCTTGGATATCCTTGCCAGCAGTTTCGGAAGCTTTGGACCTTTCACGATCGGGCGCGCACTTGGCCGAACGCCCTTGGGGTCGACAAGGGCCAGTTCCGGCAGGATGGCAAAGATCTCCTCCAGCGCCTCGGGACCGAGCGTCTTAAGCGCCTCGGGACCCGTGAATAGCGTCTCTGAGGGGGCACCTTCCGCCAGCACGACCTCGTGTTGGTCACACAAGATGTGCCAGTAGTCGATCGATGCGATATCCTCGGCGATGTGGATGCCCATCATGCCGACCAGTTTGCGCGCGGGCACGAGGACTTCGGCGGACTCGAACATCCGTTCAGCAACCCGCGACCGGATCAGCATCCGGTGCTGCGGCGAGACGACAAGATCGCGTTCCGGCAGACCCCCACCCAGACAGCCCTGGGGCAGCCGGATCGGGCGCAGCTTGGGTTTCATCAAGAATTCGGCGGCAGATATCTTGCGGTGTCCGGTCCAGCGTATCGCCTCGGTACGGCCATCAAGAGTGGTGACCAGATCGCCGACCTGCAACGCTTCCACCGGAATACGGCCTGTTGGCGTATCGATCAGCGTGCCGGAGCCGAAGCAAAGGACGTTCAAGTTGATGGTCTCGAAATTTTCGAAGCTGATCGTACCGATCGTGCCGCTCGTCACACCGCCCGTGACAGAATAGGTTCCGACCGGGGTAATTCTGCCCGTGCCGGGGTCATAGTTTCCACTTAGGAGTTGTTCAAAGGTCGGCTCGCCTACGCCGCCGAACGCGATCGGGGCACCCCCACCGTCGGGTGTGAAGGTACCGACGGCGGCGGTGAAGCCCGTGGCGGCCCGCGCGACACTGCCGAACTGGTCCCCGGCGAGCGTGATCACGTCACCGGTGCTGTCGCCAGCGATGAAGGTCTCGATCGACATGATCTGGTCGGTCGACCCGCTGTCCACCTTTTCAGCCGTGCCATTGCCGTTCTGGTCGACCGTAACGTGAAGCGTCTCTGTATTTGACAGGTTTGTCGAACTGGCGAGCGTGTAGGTGTCTGCGCCCACGCCACCGTCGAGTGAATCATTGCCCTCACTTGCAACGATCACGTCATCGCCGCCGCCACCTTGTATCGTATCGGTGCCGTAGCCACCGTCGACGGTGTCGTTGCCTTCACCGCCGAAGATCAGGTCGTCGCTCGTTCCCGCCATGCTGTCTGGATCGAACCGGAAGTAGGCTTCGAACTGCATCACCCCGTGGTTCACGGTGGCGGTGTAGGTGTTGCCGTCCGAGCCGATGTAGGTAACAAGTTTTTGCGTCGCGCTGACGACTACGACGTTCGTGGCACCCTCGACGATTAAGATGTCGTCGACCCCTTCGGTCTTTACGTTGATCGTGAAGTTGTCGTTGAAGGTGGTCAGATCGAACCGCGCCACATCGACATCGGCCGGGCCATTCGCGTTCCCAAGATGAATGACCTCGACCGAGGTAAGCGCATTGGTGCCTTGTTTTTCGAAGGTGACATATGTCGGCAACTCACGGTCCTGTGCCGTGATGGTGGCCATGCTGATTTGGACGTTACCGCCATCGGCGATCGCAAAGTCGAGATTCTCTGGCGGCGGGGGCGGTGCGTTGGGAGAGGTGCCCTCGAGGTTCGTGTCGAAATCGCCATAGATCAGGTCGTCGCTATCGCCACCATAGATCGTATCAGCACCATCACCGCCGGCCAGCGTGTCGGCACCAATATCGCCGTGGATTTCGTCGTTGCCCCAGCCGCCATCGATCAGATCATCGCCTTCACCGCCGTGAAGCACGTCATTATAACTCGGTGCCTGGGGTGCAGCGCCAAAGGTCTGCAGGATCAAGGTGCCCGGGGTGACCGTCACCTCGTAAAATACGCCGTCCGAGCCCATATACTGGACAAGTTGTTGCGTCGCGCTCAGCTCCGTTACATTCGTGACGCCGGTCAGGATCAGCGTGTCGTCGGGACCGCTATTTCCACCGGTGTCGATCGTAAAGTTGCCCAGAAAGGTCGACAGATTGACGTAGACGACATCCGGGTCGCTAGCAGTGTTGCCAAGGTCCTGGATACGCAGGTTGTCGGTTCGCAGCACTGTCCCTGTATATTCGACGATGATGTTGGTCTGTACGGTGCGATCTGCGAAGCTGTCGCCGTCGATGGTGACGCTACCAAGACCGCTGATCAGGTGCGTGAAGGCACCCGGAGCCGGTGCCGGCGCGGTATCGCCGGTAAGCCCTCCGGTAAAGGTCGGCTGGGTCGGGGTGGCCCCCATGGGTGCGCCGGTGTCGCCTGAAATCGTGTCGTTGTCGATGCCACCAAACACCGTGTCATCGCCAACGCCGCCATAGAGCAGATCGGCACCCGCGTCGCCGTGGATTTCATCATTGCCAAGGCCGCCATAGACGACGTCACCATCGTCGCCACCGTAGATGGTGTCGCTGTAGCTTTGGCCGGGTTGCGCAATCAGGGTGCTGTTCGGGTCGACCTTGTCGCCATGGATCGTGTCGCTTCCCAAGCCGCCATAGATCAGGTCGTCGCCAACGCCGCCCACCAGCGAGTCGCTGCCGGCGTCACCGTTGATCGTGTCGTTGCCCCAGCCGCCAAGGACCGTGTCATTGCCGTCGTCACCAAAAAGCAGGTCGTCGTATGTCTGTTCCTGCGGCGGTGCGCCAAAGGTCTGCAGGATGAAGGTGCCCGGCGTGACCGTGACATTATAAAGTGCGCCGTCCGCGCCAATATACTGGACAAGTTGTTGCGTCGCGTTGATCTTGAGAACATTCGTGACGCCGGTCAGGATCAGCGTGTCGTCGGGACCGCTATTTCCACCGCCGTTGATCGCAAAGTTGCCCAGAAAGGTCGACAGGTTGATGTAGACGACATCCGGGTCGCCGACAACGTTGCCAAGGTCCTGGACACCCAGGTTTCCAGTTCGCAGCGCTGTCCCGGTGTATTCGATGATAATCTCGGCCTGTGCCGTGCGATCGGCGAAGGTGTCCCCGTCGACGGTGACGCTACCGGGATCGCTGATCAGGCTTGTGAAGGCATCCGGGCCGGGTGTTGGCGCGGTATTGCCATCAAGCCCGCCGGTAAACTGGTAGCGGGGCGGAAGCGTGGAGGGGCCTGCATTCGTGTCGCCATGGATCAGGTCGTCGCCGATGCCGCCATAGGCGGTGTCGTTCCCGGCCCCGCCATAGATCGTGTCGTTGCCAACGTCGCCATGGATCTCGTCCTGACCGAGGCCGCCATGAATCAGATCTGCCCCGTCGCCGCCATGGATCGTGTCGTCATAGCTTTCGCCCGCTGCGGCCACGTCGGTGCCGTTCGGGTTGATCCCGTCGCCGCGGATCGTGTCGCTTCCCAAGCCGCCATAGATCAGGTTGTCGCCGACGCCACCCACCAGCGAGTCGTTACCGGCGTCACCGTGGAGCGTGTCGTTGCCCCAGCCGCCAAGCATCGTGTCATTGCCATCGCCACCGGACAACAGGTCGTCATAGGTCGGCTCTGGCGGTGGGAGGCCAAAGGTCTGGACGTCCATTCTGTCGGTGTTCGTGACTGTGACGGTGTATTCCTTACCGTCCGACCCGGTATAGGTAAGCTGCTGCGTGGTCGCGCTTGTGAACAGGACATTGGTGACACCCATGAACGACAGGATGTCGTCGGTGCCGATGTTTCCGCCAATCACGAATGTGAAGTTGCCGCTGAAGGTCGAGAGATCGACCCAGACCTGGTCGATTTCCCCGACCGTATTGCCAAGGTCTTGCAGCGTTATCGTGCCGGTGCGGGGGGTGGCGTTGTTGTAGGTAAGCAGCAAGTCCAGGTTTGTGGCCCGAACGCCGTAAGTATCGCCGTCAACCGTGACGTTGCCGGTATCTGTGATGTTCACAGCCGTCACGCCACCGGGGATCGGGTCCATCGGCGTTGTCGTCTTACCGCCGCTGTAGGTGTATTTCGGCGTCGGAGCGGCCGGGTTGAGCGCCGTGTCACCGTAGATCAGATCATCGCCGCCACCGCCTTCGATGGTGTCGCTGCCGGTTTCGCCGGTCAGTGTATCGTTACCAACTGTTCCGCTGATTGAATCGTTGCTCATCCGTGACCTCGTGCGCCATATCTTGGTTTTATCATCCGGTAATCTGCAGGTATCCTGCCGCTATATGTCGCGACCGTGGCACAGGCAGGGTAAAAGCGAGGTAAAAGAGCGGCGTAAAATGTTGCCAATTCGGAGTTGGAATGATTGCCGGATAAAGACGCGCCAGCATCCCTGCTGTGCTTGGCCGGATGCTTTGGCCCTTCAAGGCCAGATACCTGCGATGTTGTTTTGGGTGCGTGTCAGAACCGCCGACGCGGCGGACAGTTCACCGCTGGCTGAATGCACTGGACGCCTGCGAAGGTGCGAAAGCACCAGCGCGTGCCAAGGCACCCCGCCAGAGATTTGCACCCTTCATGGGAGAGAACAGGGCAGTCCAACCTCTGGACGTCTTACAAACAGACCATACGCCAGCAGACATCATTTTGCCGACAGCTTGGACCGCCAGCCCGTTGGCCGACCTTGGGTGACGGTGTCGATCAACATCACCACGCGGATGGTGCACAACGCCATTCTCGGTCGCGACCATTGATCAAGAAACTATACGGAAGATGTAGCGCATATACTTTTATTTGATGCGATAGTCTCTCCAATGACAGACATTGGAGGATATGATGGAAATTTCGATCGGTAGCGCTGTATCCAAGTCGAAAAACAAATCTTCAGTGACCATTGCTGCAGTCGCGTGTGTTCAGATCAGTAAATTCTCCACCGCGCAGGGTGTGCTTGTTTGGGAAGATGGTAATCTGGCATGTGTCCGCGCCTTCTCAAAGCAGTACGTTGGCAGACGTATTAAAGCGCACTCTCGTTGTGCGTCGCCAAAAGGGCGATAGCATATGGCAGTCTTGGTTTTCTCAGATCCTGAAGCCCCCGTCTTTCTGCGTTTCAATTGCTAAGGTCAGCCTCGTGCTTGTTTGTTTTTAATTTCACCAGAGCGGCCTGTCGCCCAAGCCACCTTTATCGTCCGGTTAGAGTGCCATCGGGATGGAACTTACCCCACTCACCAAGGGGGTAACGAAATGTTGAGATTTCGAGAATGGCTTGCCCGTCAAAAGCAGGAACAGCAAGACAAGGATCAATCGGGGCGGTAAGCGGTCAGCGAAATATTGGAAACACTCGTTGGCGGACTATGTTGATTGTCAGTTATAAACTATTAATGGGTGATACATGACCGACCGTAGCCAAGCCCTGACCGATGCCTTTATGGCAGACATGCGCGACAAAAACCCCGGAGAAGATTTGTTTTTGCAGGCGGTTGAGGAAGTCGCGTTAGACGTCATTACCGTTGAGAAGGCCAATTCCGATTATACCGCAGCGCGCATCCTCGCGCGGCTTACAGAACCAGATCGCGTGATCGCTTTTCGGATCAATTGGGAAGATGATGCAGGCATGGTGCAGATCAATCGCGGTTGGCGGGTACAACACTGCAATGCGGTCGGCCCCTACAAAGGTGGTCTGAGATTTGCATCCTCCGTCACGCCGTCGGTTCTCAAGTTTCTTGGGTTTGAGCAAACCTTCAAGAATGCGTTGACGGGCTTGCAGCTTGGCGGTGCAAAAGGGGGGGCCAATTTCGAACCCAAAGGGCGCTCCAAAAATGAGGTGATGCGCTTTTGCCATGCCTTCATGTCCGAATTGCAGCATCACATCGGCCCCTCGCGCGATATTCCAGCCGGCGACATAGGCGTGGGCACGCGTGAGATCGGTTTTCTGTTCGCCGCGTGGAAGCAGAACAACCGTGATTTCGCCGGCGTGCTCACCGGCAAATCCCTTTGCATCGGGGGCAGCCAATTGCGGGTGGAAGCGACAGGCTATGGTCTGGTCTATTTCCTATGCGCGATGCTTGGGACGGCAAATGAGGATATCGAGGGCAAGCGTATCGCCATTTCTGGCATGGGCAACGTGGCGCTACATGCTGCACGCAAGGCTCTTGCGCTTGGCGGTCGCGTCGTAAGCCTTTCTGATACTAGTGGCGTCATAGAGGCATCCGACGGTCTGACTGCGGCCGCACTTGACTGGATCGAAGCGCGGAAGGCTGCGAATGAATCGGTCGGCGTGCCGCCGCGGGAATTGGGCATGGTCTTTCGTCCAGGCAGCAACCCCTGGAGCATCGAATGCGATGTGGCGCTGCCTTGCGCGACCCAGAACGAGATCAATGCAAAAGATGCCAGAGCCTTGCTTGACGCCGGATGCCGATTTCTGGCCGAAGGTGCCAACATGCCCCTGACGGCTGATGCACAACGCATCATCCACAATTCGGATATATGCTATGCGCCCGGCAAGGTCTCGAATGCCGGCGGCGTTGCCGTCTCAGGGCTGGAAATGGCACAGAATGCAACCTTCCGCCCGCTACCCGCAGAAGAGGTCGACCGCACCTTGCGAGGCATTATGGTCGACATTCACGGCAAGCTGCGCACCGAGGCTCAGTCGGATACGACCAGCCAGAAAAGGATCGACTATCGCCGCGCCGCCAACCGGGTGGCGTATCGTCGGGTGGCCGAGGCACTGCTGGACTATGGCGTGATATGAAGACAGGTGGGGCACTGTCATTTGTGGACAGCTCCCTTTTTTGCAAGGTTCACCTTGGATCGCACGATGTCGTGGCTCAATTCGTAAATTTCCGTCGTGCGGGCGACATCCTCGTGCACGGTCTGTAGCGCCACGGCGACCGCTCCAAGTCGGAATATTTTTTATGTGGATCGCGCTGACCACTTGCGCGTTGGCCTGCCAGTATCAATATCACCTGTCGCCACGTGCGTCGCTCCCTTGGACGGCTCTATGCATTGAGTGGACCCTCGCGCTCGGCGATTTCCGAGCTGGAATACATCCAAATGCAATCCGAGCATTTTCCTGATCCCGAAACCGGCATTGATAAATTAGATACGGGAGACGCGGTCGAAACTGGTGTGTCCGAACGCCGGTCGTTCTTTTACAACTGGATTCTGCTGCTTGCTGGTTTGAGCTTTATCTACGGCATAGGTTACTGGTTCTCTCCATAGAAGCTTTGGTGCCTGAAAATAACGCTGCAATTCTTCCCACTCGGTTTGCGCATTGGGAGAACGTAAAGTGTTTGGCTTCATTTGTCGGAAGATCATCTCCCACATCCGGCCGAATGGCTCAGCCATGCCACGAATGGTCGATTGAGAACTGATCTGGCGGCTGTTCAGATCGGTGATCACTGATTGAAAGGGCACGAAGGTTGAAAGCGCATTGGAACTGCCCTCAGAGCCTCGCTAAGCTGTCCGCAATCTCTGTTGCGATAGCAGTTGCGTCGATACCCTCGCGTTCTGCCGATACCCGCAGTCCCAAAAGGTCAGACTGATACCTGCGGGCGAGCACCTGCGGATCAAGGTCGCTATCAATTTCACCGAAGGCTTGGACCTGTTCAAACAACTCTGCAAAATGGCTCTCCATCCTCAAGAGATGCAGGTTTGCTTCTTTCGCCAATGGGTGATTGTGCGCCTGGAGCTCAAGCAGGGTCTTGGATAGCATGCAGGCCTTCGCAGGCGCATCTTCGTTCTCGATGGCCATCATTGGAAAGCGCTGTAGGGCCTTGATCGGGCCAAGCTTCTCGGCCATTTGCTTGAGGCGTTCCAGACCATCCATGGCATATTTTTCCATGGCGAGTTTGAACAAAGCATCCTTGGACCCAAAGGCTGCGTAAAAGCTGCCGGGTTTCATCTGCAAGACGGCCTCCAAGTCTTTCAGAGACGTTCCGGCCCACCCACGCCGCCAAAACAAGTCGCGTGAGCGGTCGATCAATTCATTTCGGTCATAGTTCGGCTTGCGAGGCATTGAATCACCAATTTTTGAACGATTGCTCAACTATATACTTGAGTGACCGCTCAAGAAAGCATAAACAGTGATTATTCGAACTTTATGAGAGATACCCAATGATGAATTTCCCATCCCATGACTTGGACACTGCACCAGAAGCCTCAAAGCCCCTTTTGGAAAAATCACAAAAGGCCTTTGGTCGCCTCCCTGGCTTGCACAAAGTTTTGGCTGAAAGCCCTCAGGCATACGAAGGGTATCAGTTGCTTCATAAACTTTTCACTGAAACCGATTTTGATGCGGAAGAGATGACTGTTGTTTGGCAATCCATCAATGTTGAGAACGCGTGCCATTATTGCGTCCCGGCCCATACAGGCATTGCAAAAATGATGAAGGTCTCTGACGCGTTGACCGAGGCATTGCGCACAGAAGCACCACTGCCTTCAGCGAAACTTGAGGCGTTGCGAACTTTCACCGTTCAGATGGTGCGCGAACGTGGCAATGTCTCCGAGGCCCAGATGAAAGCCTTTTTTGATGCAGGTTATGGCCACCGTGCCGTGCTGGACGTAATTCTGGGTCTGGCGCAGAAAACCATGTCAAACTACATCAATCACGTTGCAGAAACGCCCGTTGATGAAGTGTTCAAGCCGCTTGCATGGCAACGCGGTGATACGCCTCTCAAGGTGTGATTTTGAATGGGGCGCGCTTTCGTATGATTGCAAAGCGCGCCTTTGCACCCATAACATTGCCCTTCCGTGATCAAACTGCAGCAGTAAGTTTGGTCCGAACGGATTGGCAAGGCTTGGACAAACGCGCAACTTGTAGCGGATTTGACAATGATAGGCAGAATTAGGAATTGTGAAGCTGGACAAGGAGTTCTGAAGTTGGAAACGATAGAGCCACAAACCGCCAAACATGCAACAATTGCTGAATGCGAAGCGGAGCTGGATTACATTTTGGCTGCACCCAACAGCCGCGCTACAATTGGTCAGTTGTGCTTTCGACCTGATTTTGGCCTTCGGACGTTTCCGGATGCATTAGATATGACCGTCAAGCATGGGATCATTGGTGAAAGGTGGACCAAGAAGCCTTGGTTAACGCTGCCTAACGGCGAACCCGACCCCAGAATACAGGTTTCCATTCTCTCAAAAAGGGTCATGGATCTGTGCTGGCGCGACCATACAAATACTGTCCATCCCGGCGACCCTATCGTTGTTGATATGAACCTCAGCGCCACGAACCTACCGGTGGGAACGCGGTTAAGTGCTGGTTTGGCGATCCTTGAAGTAAGCGACAAATTCAACACGGCGTGCGTCAAGTGGCGCGACAGGTATGGGGACGATAGCCTGCGATGGATCAACAAGCGCGAAAACCGCGATTTTCGCCTACGTGGAATTCTTTGTAAAATCGTTCAAGACGGGACTGTGAAAGTTGGGGATCAACTGATCAAACTTTGAGACGTGTCAGCATTGACTGAAAGTGCAGTATTAGACTGCATATCACGAATTTACTGCATGTGTCCGGCCCTCTTTTGTTGAAGTGCATCAATGGGCACACAGTGAGCCGCGATGTCTGCAGGGCGCTCATTGTGTAGACCGTAATACTTTCTCGTGGCCTTGTCGGTAAGCTCACGACACAATGGAACGCATCTGGTGAGCAGCACAAGCAGCCCAGACGCACAATCAAACCTGCAAGGAAGAGCTGCATAAACAGAGCAGCGGCCCTAACGTAGCAACAAAGGCAAAAGCGTAAGACCTTGGCATTTGAAAGAACCCGGATGTGCGCTTGCGTAAAGTAAAACAAGGCGTAAGCGGTCGTCCGGTATCTGATATCGAAAAGCCGCCATGTGTTGCTTAGCAATCGGCCAGAAAATGGTGGCAGGAGTGTTTGGTCAGCACCCCAATTATCTGTCGCCAGCAATTCCCGCAGACAATCTGCCTTGGCGCGAGACATGCCAGACAATGCTCTACCGACGTATCGAGGTCCTTACACCAGTAAAAGTCATCTGTTCTGCGTGTCACTTTGACCAGAATGATGATCTCGCACGTCTGTTGGCGCAGAAACTAGAAAACACGTTGCTTTATCCCGTCGCGACCAAGAACCACCTATAAGCGGATCAAAAAGGGAAAAGGGTCGTCATCATCGAAAGCTGGCTACTGAAATAAGGTTATTTCAGCACTGCTGCCTCCCTTGCGCGCAGGGTCCGGCGGACAGCAACATGGCCCTCCTTTCCCTGTTCGGCACGTTCGGGGAAGATCGACAGCAGCTCGACCCGCGCTTCGGGCGACAGCGTCGCAAGCCCGGCAGCGCCGGCCTGCAGGCTCTCGCTTAAAAGGCCCTCGGTGTAGACAACTGCGTGATCGTCGAACATCAAATGGACGTAATCTACGACCCGCGCACTGCTGTCGCGTAAAATATTGGTATCGTTGAGCAAGAACTTTGCGGCAACCAAAATCTCGTTTTGCCCGAATAGCATCTGCGCCTTTGCGCTGCGCACCAGCACCCGGTGCAACGGTGAAACGCGCACCTCGCGCTCGGGCACACCTTCGCCCAGTGCGTCAGCCAGTATGCGGATCGGGGCAATGGCCGGACTTACTTTCATCCGCCTCCGACCAATCCAGCGCAGAGTTTGGCTGCCACCATCGCGGGTAACTATGCGGTCGCCGACCTTCAGCGTTTCAATCGGTTGTTCACCTGTGACAGTCAGGATCAGCGTGCCAGCGGTGAAACAGGGCGGCACACTCTCGACCAGTTGGATATTCTCGTCGACCGCGCCTTCGACATCGGGCGCTTCGGGGAAAAAGATATACTCCTGACCGCCCTCAAGCTTAATGACGTAGTAAGAGGCCGGTTCATCCGCAGAGAACTCGGTGTAGTCCTTGTAAAAGTCGTTGTTATTTTCGCTGCTGGTCGTGCCGCTGCTGATAATTTCGAACGTGGACGTGCCGCTCTCAGTGGTGACCTCGGTTGCATCCAAAATATTTTCGTTATTGAAGGTTAATGTCGTGGTGCCAAGGTCGGTATTGGGATCAAACCGTAGCGTGCCATCGGTCTTGAGAGTTCCTCCAGCGGCATTGTAAGTCGAACTTGCGGTCATGACTGTCTCCTGAAGTTTCTATCAGGGGTTATATCATGTGAACATCGTGACTTAAAGTTTCCCAACATCTGGGCAAGTATTGCGGCCTTATCGTCCTCTTTTGTGAACAATGAAGCCCGATTTAACCGCAATTATTCATGAAGCCCCTGTTTTGGCGCGTGGGGCGATGTTTGAAGGCCCTTTGCTTTTGGATGCCCATAGGTGATCGGCGCCCGAATTGCGCATCGGGCGTTTTCAACGATCTG